>Ga0208409_1001173_pt1 | contig 11006 bp, 13 predicted proteins | sample ETNtaG_29_FD_185784 | JGI IMG/M metagenome (GOLD analysis project Ga0208409, IMG submission 185784) | Marine microbial and viral communities from oxygen minimum zone, Eastern Pacific Ocean - ETNP201406SV201 (SPAdes) (version 2) | ecosystem: Environmental > Aquatic > Marine > Oceanic ...
ATTGGGATCAGATAAGCTACCTGAGCTTGAAAAACTAGACCATTTTTTTTCAAAATATAAAATCTAAGTAGCCAAGCAATTCCCGTAGAAAAAACACCAAGATAAATAAGTGAAATTGTCGAATCCAGCCTTGGAGTTAAATTCCAGGGTTGCTCAATAAACATGCTGATGGGGAACAAAAACAAAGTAGCCCAAATACAAATTGAAGCTGTAACATTTTCATTTTTTTTATTGCTAATCCTTAAGGTTAACACTCCTCCAACGACATAAAAACACGATCCAAATAAAATTAAGAAAGCTGAAAAGAAGTTGTTTTCATTAATTAAAATCTTATCAAAAAATAAAAAAACAATTCCAGAAAATCCAACTAGAATTCCAACAGATTTTAATAAATTAATCTTTTCATTGCTGGTAAAAAAGTGAGCTAAGACGGCTGCGGTTAACGGGGTGCTTGCCATCAATATAGCAGCTAGGTTGCTTTGAACTTTTTGAACTCCGTATGCAATCAAGAAAAATGGGATTACCAAATTTATAATTCCTATAGCTGCAAACCAATGCCAATCTTTAGAAAAGGCTTCGATCTTAATTTTTCTTAAATAACATATTAAAACCAAAGGAATTGTTCCAAAAAAACTTCTAAGAAAAGCAATTGTAATGGGTCCGTAAGAATAAGTGGCTATTTTAATATTAAAAAATGCTGATGCCCAAACGAGTGCTAAAATAGTTAACAACATATAATCTAGGGCTTTTGGTTCTTTCATTCGGATATCGCTTCTTCAGAACCATTGGTAATTTTTAATAACTGACTATAAGCAATTCTAAAAATACAACTAGGATGACCTGCTGCAGCAAAAACATCTTTGTATCTACCTAGTGAATTATCAATTAGCACTTTTAATTTATTTAAGTGTGCAACTGGAGCAACTCCTCCTATTGAAAATCCTGTTTGTGATTTAACTTGTTCAGCATCAGCCATACATACATCTTTCTTTTCTATTAATTTTTTTAGTTTATTAAGCGAACATCTTTTATCACCAGCAACTAAACATAACAAAAAACCATTGTCAGCTCTCAAAACCAAACTCTTTACAATGGCACCAACTTCAGAATTTAAGGCAGTGGCAGCATCTTTTGCCGTTCTTGCTGTTTTTTTAAGAACGATTACCTCAAGGGAAGGATCGAAATTTTTTATAAAATTGTTAACCTTTTTTACCGATTCTTTTTCGAGTAAATTTTCCATTTTTTTAATTTCTTCAAGGTAAGAGGAATTGTTTTTATAATATCTTCAGCAATTAAACCAGATCCAAATTGTTTAGCCAAATCTCCATGAATCCACACACCTGCGCAAGCAGCAAGAAAGGGATTCATTTTATTTTTTCCAATCAAACTTGCAATTAAACCACTAAGAACATCTCCAGATCCAATTACAGCTAATTCATTTGAAGTATGTTTGTTATAAACAATCTTTCCATCAAATGATCCTATTAATGTAACCGCTCCTTTCAAAACAATATTTGTTTTTGCAAGACTAATTGCTTTTGATAATTTTTCTTTATTACTCAAACTTTTTTTAATTGATGGAAAAATTGAATGAAATTCTTTTGGATGAGGAGTAATAACTTTATTTTTATCTAAAAATCGGTAAAGTTCTTTTGGTTTTTTTTTAAAACATGTTAAAGCATCTGCGTCAACTACTGCATATTTTATTCTTTTTAATAATAAAAGTGTTTTTTGTTTTGTTAAATTATTTGAACCCGCGCCTGGTCCAACTAAATATACGGAAGATTTTTCCTTATTGATAAATCTTTTTAACGAATTAAGATTGTTTATTTCTTTTTTTAATACTGATGGAAATTTTATTGAATAAATAGCCAAGGTTTCTTTTGTACAAATAATTTTTACTGAGCCTACACCAGCCCTTAATGCTGACTCTGCGCTTAAAATAGTGGCCCCTGTCATAGATTTTTGACTCCCTATGATTACAACTTTACCTCTACTGTATTTATGACTTTTTTGTTTCTTCCAAGGAAACTTTCCTAACCATTTTTTTGGGGTATTTTTAATTGCCTTTGATTTCACTTATTTTACCATTTACCAATAATCATGTTCATGTATATTATGCATAGCTGTTATTTAATAAAAACACATTTTTATTAAATTTGAATTTGTTATTTAGCAGGGCAAGCAAAAAAATGACATCAAATAAAATTTTGAAATTAATGAAGGAAAAAAAGGTTGAGTACGTAGACCTTAGATTTACTGATCCCAGAGGAAAACTTCAACATTTAACAATTGATGGCAAAGTAGTTGATGAATCGATGCTTAATGATGGAGTTTATTTTGACGGTTCCTCAATTGCTGGCTGGAAGGCAATTCACGAATCCGACATGTTATTGAAGCCAGATCTAGGAAGAACTGTAATAGACCCGTTTACATCCCATAACACTCTGATTCTTTTCGTTGATGTTCTTGACGCAGTTAATAAAACTCCTTACGAGAGAGATCCTAGAAATACAGCAAAAAAAGCTGAGGGTTATTTAAAATCTTCAGGTGTCGGAAACAAAGCTTATTTCGGTCCAGAACCAGAATTTTTTGTATTCGATGATGTTCGATATAAAAATGATATGAACGAAACTAGCTTCACCATAGATAGTTCTGAAGGTCCCTATAACACTGGAAAAAAATATGAAAACGGAAATATGGGACATCGTCCTGGAATTAAAGGTGGATATTTTCCTGTTCCTCCCGTTGATGCCGCTCAGGATATGAGAAGTGAATTCTTAAAGGTTTTAAGAGACATGGGTATTAAAGCTGAAAAACATCATCACGAAGTCGCACCAAGCCAACATGAACTTGGAATGGTTTTCGATACATTGACAACTCAAGCTGACAATATTCAACTTTATAAATATGTCGTACAAATGGTTGCTCATTCTTTTGGCAAAACGGCAACGTTTATGCCAAAGCCAGTTAAGGGAGATAACGGATCTGGCATGCATACTCACCAATCAATTTGGAAGGGTGATACTCCTTTGTTCGCTGGAAATAATTATGTATTCGCTAAAAATAAAAAAGTAGGATTGTCAAATACTGCTCTTCATTATATTGGTGGAATTTTGAAACATGCAAAGGCAGTTAATGCTTTTTCAAATTCAACTACCAATAGTTACAAAAGACTGATACCTGGTTTTGAAGCTCCGGTATTGTTGGTTTATTCAGTAAGAAACAGATCAGCTACTTGTCGAATTCCGATTGCATTAAACAAAAAAGGTTTGAGGGTTGAAGTTAGATATCCCGATGCCGCAGGAAACCCTTATTTAACATTTGCAGCAATGTTAATGGCAGGACTAGACGGAATCAGAAATAAAATCGATCCAGGCAAGCCCCTTGATGATGACTTGTATGCTCTCCCAGAAAGTAAAGTAAAAAAAATTCCTACGGTTTGTGGTTCTTTAAGGGAAGCAATGGAAAATTTAGACAGAGATAGAGATTTCCTAAAACAAGGCAATGTATTTACCGATGACCAAATAGATGCTTACATTGCTCTGAAATTCGAAGAAATTCATAACCTCGAACATACTCCTCACCCAATTGAGTTTGATATGTACTACAGCAGTTAGGATTATTTTTTTCTGCTATTTAGTATCTTTTCGTCTGCTATTCTATTTTTATTTGAACCTTTTTTGATAGTGTAATCTAGCGTTCCGTGAGCTCCTGCTTCGACGGCTTTGCGTTGAGTTTTGAATAGCGATCTCTCTTTGATTTTCTCTACCAAATTATTAGAATGCTCATATAAAAATTTTTTATCTCGCATAATCCGTGATTATAGATAAATTATGCATTTTGTGCAACTCTGATATGCTATTTATGAATAATGTGTAGAGTATATCAAATTTTCTAGATTTTGAAGGACTCTCCACAACCACAACGTTCTATTTCATTGGGATTTTTAAATACAAAAGTAGAAGAAAGTTCATCTTTTTTGTAATCCATTTCTGTTCCCAAAAGATACAAAACTGCTTTTGGATCAATTAGTACTTTAACGCCTTTATCTTCAACAACCTCATCATTTAAATTGGAAGATTTTGCATATTCCATCACATAAGACATGCCTGCGCAACCTCCTGACTTCACACCTATTCTCACTCCAATCGAGGATTCCTTCGCATTAGCCATTATTTCTTTAATTCTTTGTGCCGCTCTATCGCTTAAAGTAATTATTTGTTTCGTCATAAATTTAATTCTAACTTGGCTGCTTCCGACATCATATCCTTATCCCAAGGTGGTTCCCAAACTAAGCTTAGGTTCACGTCAGAAACTCCCTTTATTTTCATTATATTATCCTTAACTTCTTTTGGCAAACTCTCTGCTACTGGACAATTTGGTGAGGTCAATGTCATATCGATGTTAACCTTATTTGTTTCATCAACTTTTATTTTATAAATTAAACCCATTTCATAGATATTTACTGGAATTTCGGGATCATAAATTTTTTTGATCTCTTCTATTACTTGATTTTTAATATCATCCACTAATCTATTACCTCAGTATTTACTTCTTCTTTTTTACCTTCCATTGCCGAGATTAGTGTATGCCACGATAAAGTAGCACATTTTATTCTCATCGGAAATTGTTTTACTCCTGATAAAGACATAATTTTTGTTATTTGATCATTGTCTAAATCATTCGATTTCATTTCTGAACTGCTTTTTATCATTTTTAGAAAAGCATTTATTATTTTCTTTGCAACTTCACAGGATTTGCCTTTAACTAAGTCGGTCATTATAGAGGCAGAGGCCATAGAGATGGCACATCCACTTCCTTCAAAGGTCAAATCTTCAACTTTTTTTTTATCATTTAATTTTAAATAAACTTGAACTAGATCTCCGCAAAGAGGGTTATATCCTTTTGCCTCAGAATTATATCCTGCACACTTTCCAAAATTTCTAGGGCTCTTTCCGTGATCTAAAATTATATCCTGATATAACTGTTTTAAATCCATTATTTTAATCAAATATCTTTTTACAATTATTAATTGCCTTACAGAGCATATCAATATCATCTTTATTATTATAAACTCCGATAGAAGCTCTTGCCGTTGCAGTTAAATTCAATTTTTCGTGTAAAATTTGACAGCAATGATGGCCAGCTCTAATCGCAACACCATCGTCATCTAAAATTGTAGCAATATCGTGAGGATGAATTCCTTGTATCGTAAAAGCAATTACTCCAGCCTTATTTTTTGGATTGCCGATTATTTTTACTGAATTTATTTTTCTAAGTTTTTCCAAAGCATAATTTTTAATTTTATCTTCATGTTTTATTAAATTATCCATACCAATTGATTCCATAAATTTTATTGATTCCCTAAAAGCAATCACTTCTGCCGTAGGCATGGTTCCAGATTCATATTTCTCAGGAGGTGAAGTATAAACAATTTTATCTTTTTTTACTTCACTAATCATGGCTCCTCCTCCTATATAGGGGGGTAATTTCTCCAGCCATTTTTTTTTTGCATATAAAACTCCAACCCCGGTTGGGCCATAGACTTTATGACCCGAAAAAGCATAAAAATCACAATCTAAATCTGTAACATCAACTTTAATATGAGGAACGGCCTGACATCCATCTACCAATACAGGAACATTTTTCTTGTGAGCGATCTCTACTATTTCTTTTATTGGAACAATTGTGCCAGTTACATTTGATAAGTGAGTGACAGCAACAATCTTTGTTTTTGATGTGATTAATTTTTTTAATTCATCAGTTATAATGTCGCCATCCTCATTTATTGGTGCAAATTTTATAATTGCTCCTTTTCTTTCTCTCAAAAAATGCCATGGAACATAGTTTGAATGATGTTCTAATTCAGTAACTAAAATTTCATCGCCCTTTTCTATGTTTTGTTGACCAAATGTTGTAGCGACCAAATTCATGGATTCAGTCGCATTTTTTGTAAAAATAATCTCATCTATAGATTTAGCGTTAATAAAATTTTTTACACTCATTCTTGTTTCTTCAAACTTATTTGTGGCGTTCACAGCTAGTGAATGAATGCTTCTGCCTATATTAGAAAACTCATTTTTATAAAAATCGTTCAATCTTTTTATTACGGATATGGGTTTTTGTGATGAATTAGAGCTATCTAAATAAACCAGTGGTTTGCCATTTATTTTTTGTGAAAAAATTGGAAATTGGGATTTAATATTTTCAATCTTCATTAGTTTTAAATTTTATTTCGTTAATTTTTTTGATGAGCAATTTTGAAATGAGTAACTTAATATTTAAATTTGCAATTGTTTCAACAGCTTCACTTAAAAAGCCTTCAATTAATATTTTATTTGCTTGTTTTTTAGATAATCCCCGAGACATCAGATAAAAGATGGAGTTTTGGTCAATATTTGCAGTTGTAGACCCGTGTGAACATTTTACTTCGTCAGCGTAAATTTCTAATTCAGGCTTTGAGTTAAATTCAGAATTTTCTGACAAAACTAGGGCCTTGCTAAGTTGATATCCGTCAGCTTTCTGAGCTTCTTTTTCAACATAAATTTTTCCTTGATAGGTACCGTTGCTCCTATCTAATAAGGCACTTTTAACCAGTTGAGAACTTTTACAATGTTCATAACTATGATTGACGTTGGTTTTTAACTCATGATGCTGTTCATTGTTTAATAATATAAGTCCATTAATAAAACATGAAGCATAAGATCCTAACAAATTACAGTGAATTTCATTTTTTAAAAAACTTGATCCAGAAGAAAGTAAAAAATTTTCAAATATACTATTAGAATAACTTTTAACATTAGTTAAATGATAGTTGTAAGAATTATCCAAATTTATATTTATATTAAATTTTTTCAGTATTGCATTTTCCTGAATTGAATAATGATGGATAGTATTATTAAAATATTTGATACTATCTTCTGTTTTATAGTATTCCAAAACGTCAAGTTTTGAATTTCTTCCAAGTGAAATAAAACATTTGTTATTTATTATTTTGTTTTCTGAAGATTTATTGAAAAAATTATAGATCACTAATGGTTTATTAAATGAATAATTCTCTTCTATTTCTAAGAATATACCATCATGAACTAAAGCATGATTCAATGAAGTAAGAGAATTTTTTTGATCAGCAAAAAATTCTTTTATTTTTTTGAAATTTTTTTTATCTTTTAAAACCGTCCTTAGTGGTTTTGTTTTTATTTTATCTTTATCTTCAAAACTAAAGGTGGAACTAACAAATTCACCATTAACTAATATTATTTGATTATGTTGAAAATTTTTTAATAACCACTTATCATGATATTGAGAAGTTTTTTTATTATTTAGAACCTCTAGTTTGTTTAGGTTATTATGCAGTATTGTTTTTAGATCTGTATATTTCCAGCTCTCTTCTTTTTTTGAAGGGAATCCTTTTTTTTGAAAAATATTAAAATTTTTAATTCTAATATCATCTAGCTCCCCACCAGTTTGATTGATTTTTTGAAATTCATCAAAATTTAAGATCATTTTACCGCTTAACCTTCTGCTTCCATTTTTCCATAGCCAATTTTTTCAAGTTCTACAGCTAGTTCACTACATCCCGTTTTAGCTATTTTCCCATCAACTAAAACATGAACAAAATCTGGCTTGATATAATCCAATAATCGTTGGTAGTGGGTTATAATTAAAAAAGATCTATCTTTGCTCCTTAATGAATTCACGCCATCTGAAACTATTTTCATCGCATCAATATCTAGTCCGGAGTCAGTCTCGTCTAAAATTACTAGTTTGGGTTCCAAAATTGTCATTTGCAAAATCTCATTTTTCTTTTTTTCACCTCCAGAAAAACCAACGTTTAATTGCCTGTTAAGTATTTTTTCATCAATTTTAAGATTTTTTGTCTTTGTTTTTATTAGATTTAAAAAATCTAAAGAGTCCAATTCTTTTAGACCTCTAACTTTACGAACAGTATTCAAAGAAGTTTTGAGAAAGTTATTTGTATTAACTCCAGCTATCTCCAATGGATATTGAAAAGCCATAAATAAGCCCTTCTGAGCTCTCTCCTCTATAGGTAATTTCAATAGATTTTTTCCTTGATAAAGAACTTGTCCTTCGACTTGATAGCCATTTTTACCAGTTAACACATTGGCTAAAGTGCTTTTGCCTGATCCATTTGGTCCCATAATAGCATGAATTTCTCCAGGCTTAATTTTAAGATTAAATCCTTTTAATATCTTTTTATTATCAATTGAAGCACTAAGATTAGTGATTTGCAGCATTTAACCCACGCTGCCTTCTAGGCTAATACCAACCAGTTTTTGTGCTTCAACTGCAAATTCCATGGGCAATTGTTGAAGCACTTCTTTACAAAAGCCATTTACAATTAAACCTATAGCTTCTTCTTGGTTTAGACCTCTTTGATTGCAATAAAAAAGTTGTTCTTCATTTATTTTTGAAGTTGTTGCCTCATGTTCTGTATTTGAAGAAGAATTTTTATTTTCTATGTAGGGAATGGTATGTGCTCCACATTCATTGCCCATTAGTAAAGAATCACATTGTGTAAAATTTCTAGAATTGTTTGCTTTAGAACTTATTCTAACTAGACCTCTGTAAGTATTGTCTGCATGCCCAGCTGAAATCCCTTTGGATATAATTTTGCTCTTCGTATTTTTTCCAAGATGAATCATTTTAGTTCCCGTGTCTGCTTTTTGATGATTATTAGTAATAGCGATTGAATAAAACTCACCGATTGAATTATCTCCTTGCAGAATACAGCTTGGATATTTCCAAGTAATCGCTGATCCAGTTTCAACTTGTGTCCAAGAAATTTTAGAATTTTTACCTCTACACGCTCCTCTTTTTGTTACAAAATTATAAATTCCTCCTTTTCCATCTTTGTCTCCAGGATACCAATTTTGCACAGTTGAATATTTGATCTCTGCATCGTCTAGAGCGATCAATTCAACGTTAGCTGCATGAAGCTGATTTTTATCTCTCATTGGAGCTGTGCAGCCCTCTAAATAGCTAACATAACTTCCTTTATCTGCTATAATTAAAGTTCTTTCAAATTGTCCAGTCTCTGATGCATTGATTCTAAAATACGTTGATAATTCCATTGGACAACGCACCCCCTGAGGGATATACGCAAATGATCCGTCAGTAAAAACAGCTGAATTAAGAGTAGCAAAATAATGATCCGTAATTGGAATGACAGAACCCAAATATTTTTTTACCAAATCAGGATGTTTTTGAATTGCTTCTGAGATTGGACAAAATATAATTCCTTTTTCAGTTAGCTTATCTTTGAAAGTAGTTGCTACTGACACCGAGTCAAAAACAGCATCTACTGCTACTCCGCTTAATTTCTCCTGCTCTTTTAGTGAAATACCCAACTTATTATAGGTTTCGATTAATCTAGGATCTACTTCATCAAGACTTTTGGGTTTATTTTCCGAATTTTTTGGTGCTGAGTAATAATATAAATCTTGATAATCTATTTTTGGATATTTTGGTTTTTGCCAATTAGGTTCCTTTAAATTTTTTAATCTTTCATAAGCTTTCAATCTCCATTCTAACATCCAACGTGGTTCCTTTTTAATATTGGAAATAAATTTAATTACATCTCCGTTTAAACCTTTGGGTGCTCTGATACTTTCAATATCAGTTGTAAAACCATATTTATATTCCTCCGATGAATTAATTGCTGATTGTTTCATTTAATTTTTCATTCCCCCTGGAAATTTTTTTCTTTACTTAAGACATCTTTCAAACTTTTTCCCTCAAAAAATAAATTTATATGGGTACTTAATTCATTCCAAAGACTGTGTGTAATACATTTGGCAAACTTTCCATTACATCCTTTTTTTGAATTTTTATTACATTTTATTGTTTCAACTTCTTCATTAACCGCAGAAATAATACTTGATAACTTTATTTGATCTGGAGAATTTGATAGGACATAACCTCCGCGTGATCCTCTTGTACTATGCACTAGGCTATTAAGTTTTAATTTTAGAAAAAGTTGTTCTAAATAAAAAATTGATATTCCCTGCCTTAATGAAATTTCTTTAAGAGATACTGGTCTTGAATCTTCATTTTTTGCAAGATCAGCCATTGCCATCACTGCATATCTTCCTTTGCTAGTTAATTTCATAATACAAATAATTGAATTATTATTGATAAATATGGACAATTTATAGTATCCTGAGTAAATTAGTCAACATTAGATTTTAAAAAAAAATTACTCAAAAATTTCACTAACATGTTATAAAACCTAGTTTTTTTTAGTTAATAATAATCAATATTGCTATGGTTAATAAAGTAAGCGAATTATTTATTCCAGGACCAGCTGGCAGGATAGAAGCAAAATATTTCAAAAATAGCAAAAAAACTGCACCAATTGCTTTAGTATTACATCCGCATCCACAGTATGGGGGAACCATGAATAACAAAATTGTTTTTGAAATTTTTAAAACTTTTTTAAAAAATGAATTTTCTGTTTTTCGAATTAATTTCAGAGGGGTTAACAAAAGTGATGGAAAATTTGATAACGGACAAGGAGAATTATCTGATGCCGCAGCAGCTTTGGATTGGATTGAGAAAGGAAATATGGACCATTCACAATGTTGGATATCCGGATTTTCTTTTGGTTCGTTAATTGCAATGCAGTTATTAATGAGAAGACCAGAAATAAATCGATTTATTGCTGTATCTCCTCAACCTAACATTTATGATTTTTCATTTTTATCACCCTGTCCTGCATCTGGACTAATGGTATATGGAAAAAACGATGAATTGGTTCCTTTAGATAATTTTAATTCATTAAATAAAAGATTGTCTATCCAGACTGGAATCAAAGTAAATTTTCAGGAAATAGAGGGAGCTAATCACTTTTTTTCAAAAAAAGAAAAAGAATTATCTCTTGTATTAGATAAATATATTAAAAAAGAATCTGCTTTATATTAAAAATTTTTAATTATTATTCCTCCGGTGCAAGGTTCACGTACTCCTGTAGTTTCAGGAAA
>Ga0208409_1001176_pt1 | contig 10998 bp, 12 predicted proteins | sample ETNtaG_29_FD_185784 | JGI IMG/M metagenome (GOLD analysis project Ga0208409, IMG submission 185784) | Marine microbial and viral communities from oxygen minimum zone, Eastern Pacific Ocean - ETNP201406SV201 (SPAdes) (version 2) | ecosystem: Environmental > Aquatic > Marine > Oceanic ...
TCCATCAATCTCGCACTCAACTGATTTTAAACCAAACCACTTTTCAATTGTTTTATGATTTTGCTTAACAATGCTTTTTTTGGCTGCACCCGTATACCCATTATAAGCAACCACACCCACTGCAGCCAGGATGCCAATGATGGCGACGACGACTAGGAGTTCGATGAGGGTGAAGGCTCGGTGGTTCATAGCAAACCCAGAACCAAGATCCCTAAAAGTTTTTTCATCTAATAATCTAAACTTCTTATTTCGCAATTAGCATAACTTTGTGCATCGTCTACATAATTTTGCAATTTTCTTATATAATCCTCAATTGCATAATTATAACTTTGTAATTGGCTGTTATAAAAATTGACATCATTGTTGTAGCTATTAATAGTCCAATCTTCACATGTATGCGTATTACTATATTGATTTACACAATATGGAATAGAGGGCTCAATAGGTTTTGTAGGTTTGTTCCAGCTAGATGGTGCGGATGGCTCTGAACAATACGCATAAGCAAAATTTGGTATTAATAAACCTAGAACTAAGATTCCTAAAAGTTTATTCATTAAGCTGATTGATCTTTTTTTTCTTTGTCTCTTTTCTTTCTTTCTTCAATTATTTTATCAAGTTCTGGAAATGGTTTTTGCAAATACTCCGCAGCTTCTTTTGCTGTCATTCCATAAGTAAAGGTAACTGCGCCTCTATTACTAGTTCCGTAACCGTAACCTTTTAGATTAGTTAATCCTTTGAAATTAAATTGGCCTTGACTTCCGTCTTTGCAAGATACGGTGCCTTTTCCAACAAGCGACCAGGTTGAGGTATATCTAAATTCACCGATGCAGGTATTTTCAGGATCTATTGCTGACTGGATATCAATTGTTCCACTTCCAGTGATATCACCTACTGCCCAACCTACAAATATATCTCCCTTAATTGTAACAGCCACTGGAGATTTTGCTGTAAACAAACCCATTCGTGCACCAGATTCATTTGCACAACCATGTAACAACAAACCCAGAACCAAGATCAAAATCGCTTTCTTCATCTCACTCTAATCTTATAGCAAAATTAACATCAAGTCTTGCGCCTAGATCCATAGGAATTTTTTATTGTTATGGATCAACCACCCAATTTCTTTGTGTGTCAGTCGTGTAGAATTGTAGGATTTTAAGGGATCAAACTGTTACTAAACTGTTACGAAAGAGGGATAAATTAAAATTGTGATTGTGTAAAATTGATAAAAACGTTGGATTTATTGGCGCGCCCTAGAGGATTCGAACCTCTGACCCTCGGTTTAGAAATGCGTGGGTTTGTAGTTACGAATTGTATCGAGTTGTCTCGTTTTGTTATTTTACTATAATCATTTTACAAGATGTCTACGAAAATGGCTTAAAGACTCGCCTATAAATCACCCCAAACTAGGTCAATGACATGACAATAAGGAAGATAAATTTTTTCACAAAACTATAAATTGATTTTTGGATATTTTTTACGAACTTCAGGAATCCATCCCCGTAATTGAAATATTCTAGTTTTTGAGGAAGGATGAGTATTCATAAACTCTGGTATTTTTTGCCCTTTATTCTTTTTACTCATTCTCTTCCACAACCTTACTGACTCGTTAAGATTATAACCACATAGTGATGAAAAAATTAGACCCATATAATCTGCTTCAGTTTCTTGTGCTCTTCCATGAGGTTTCATCATGGTAAGGTCTAAAACATCCATACCAGTAGTTTTACCAATTGCTTGTCTTGTCCTGCCAATCATTCCTTTAGCGAACAAATCTGCCACACTAACTCCCAATTCAACTGCTATAGCTCTACTCATTCTCTCGATTGTGTGCTTCGCTACTGCATGAGAGATTTCATGACCTATTAATATCGCCATGCCATCCTTGTTTTTTGTGTATTCTAAAATACCAGTAAATACTCCAATTTTACCACCAGCTGCACAGAAAGCATTCACCATTTTACTTTCTATTAAATTATATTCCCATTCAAAATCAGTAACTGGATTAGGTTTATTTTCTTTTTGAAAATATATGTCAATTGCCTGGACCATTTTGTTACCAATCTCGGTTATTTCGTTAATCTGTTTTTTATCAGTACTTAATTTCGATCTTTTTATTAATCTTTTATACATTGATGCAGACTGAGTATTTATAAAACTCTCAGGATATATCATGAGCTGTTTTCTTTCCGTTATTGGAGCGGAAGCACATCCTGGAAAGATTAAACCGCAACTACAGCATCCGACCAAACTTAAAAAATCTCTTCTATTCATAAAAAATATTTATTTGATTGAAAATGACAAAACATTGCTATTTTTTTCATATTTCTCAAATGTCAGTTTTTCAAATTGAACAAAATTCACATACTTAATTGTGCATTTACTTTTTTTAGTAAATTTCAAGGATTTTCCCTTTAAATTATTGACTCCTTTTATTGAAGAAAAATGACAATGATCTAGCACTTTTTCTGCAAATGTATCAATATTCAATTCTTCATCATCCATTAATTCGGGCTGCAACTCTGTTTTATCTGAAAAAAAGTATAATTTTTCGTAAAAATTTTTTTTTAAATTTATTTTTTTCATTTTAAAAAAATTATGCCTACTATTATATATGAATCCATAAGTGGTATTTTTTCCATTTAAATTTACATCCAGATTCACTAATGCTAGGTACTTTGGTTTTAATTCCAAATGTTTTTCAATTGGAATCCAATACGTTTTTGAACCTTTATAATTGTGCATATAAAAACTCTCCAGAGGATAATTTAGATCTTTTAGTTTTTGAATATCTTGTTTATCTAAGGAATGACTATATGAACTATAAAAAAGAAAAAAAAAAATAACTACCAAAATTTTTTTCATTCTATGTTATGAAAATATTAATTTGTTGCGCTCTGAAACCCTTCTTTGGTAGTGGGAGTTAACGACCATTTTGCGGTAAAAAATCCCTGGTCATAATCAGCTATAAAAAAATAAGATTTCCCTTTTTCAGCAATAAATGCTTCATTATCTGATTGTACGCCTAGTTGTAAAATGTTTCCGATTTGAGCACTAATCTTATGATTTCCTGGAGAAATCGCAACCCTTTCCATTTCTCCAATTCCTAGTTGAGCAACTTCTTGTCCATCTAATACAATTTTAATTAATCCAGCGCTAGCCATATATCTTTTCTTTCTTACCACAAATACAGCTGAGTCATTATCTGGAACTTCAAAATTAACTGCCGATAGATTCTTGGTTCCAGTTCCTGCACAGGCAGATATTAAAAAAATAGTAAAGAAAAGAATTATTTTAACTATTTTTTTCACAAAATTTTTGTTTATCCCTAACAATTAACACTCAAACATCTCATCCCCTCTATCTCATACCGAATGGTAAGTCTGGTATACAATTATAAAATAACTCTTAATACTAAAATCTCCAACCGTAGTATGCTAAAAAAGTAGACGAATCGCTGTCTCCACCAACATTAGCTATATAGGTAGCTCCATATCTATTACTACCGACTTCCATTCCTCCACCTGCTAACCATCCTGTTCCTGTAATTGAGTCTGCCCAATTGTATGTAGTTCCGCCAATAGTAAGTTCTGCTGCACCATTAACAGTTGAGTGGTGCATTCCACCTTTAACAAACCAAGGCGAGTCAGCCAGACCATATTTTAAAGATGCATCAAATAGAGACATTTTATAACTTTCTGAAGCCGTGTCAGCACCAATTGTATATTTAGCATCTAAGCTTCCTGTAATCGTCCAGCCTAATTCAATATTCATATTTTCTGCTATTCCATAATCGCCATATAATCTTCCTGCCCATGTAGCTTCATCATATTCAACAGATACAGTTTGCCCTGAAAGATTAGCTAATTCTTGGGCGTGTTCTTCAGCCAGAATATCAGCCCAAGTAAGACCAGCATCTACTCCAAAATGAACTTCGCCTGGTTCAGCTTTTAATTGATTGGTACCTAACGCAAGTACCACAAAAAAAGCGAGCAGGCTCCTCGTTAATATTTTCATTATCTCCACCATCCAACTCCTATTATTAGTTTCGTTATAAACTTTTCACTCTGCGTGGACTCTATATTTTATCAAATTTTATGTCTATCAAAATCATTAAGTTTGTTTACGCCAAGCTTTTATTTTGTCATTGTTCAATAATTTTCATAAAAAATACAATTTTTTGATTTAGATCAATATAAAATTTAGATCAAAAAAATAGATGAATAGCATTATTAACAAAGATTTATTCATCATTAATATATTAGAAATTTATTTTTTTTTCGTAACAGTTTGATCCCATAAATCCTATAATTCTACTCAACTGACTCATTAACAAATTAAGTGTATAATTCATGGAAAAATGAAACGATTTCTAAGCATAACTACATTAATTTACCTAACAATAAGTTTTGCCTCATCTTACGCTTCGGTTATTGAAATCTGCAAAATTGAAAGTAACACTAGTACTTTCCGGGTAAACAAATTTATTAGTTATGAAAAATATGAAAGGGGTAAAAAGGGCCTAAATAGCTGTGTAGTAATTACAAAATCAAATAATAGACAATTCTACACAGATTTATTACCTAGTTTGAGACCTATTATTTCTTTTTCATGGACTCATGTAATAAATAAAAATATTTTCAATATGCTCGAAGCAAGATATAAAACTAAAAGTATAGTTAAAAGCCCAGAGCCGACAGAACTACCTAAACCACCAGATGATACTCCAGTAATAAAAAATACGACTGCTCCTATTATAGAAATAACTGAAAAAATTACAGTCTATAGTCAGGCCTATACAATCAAAGGCAGGGTCAGGGGCAAAGGCAAGCAATTTTATTTAAATATAAATGGTCGTCCAGTTCCAACAAAAACAAACGGTGAATTTGAATTTGAGCGGTTTAGCGTTGATCCTGATAATGTCGAAATGTTGAGATTGGTTGTTGTTGACCAATGGAACAATAGATCTGAAAAAAATGTTCAAGTAACGGTTAACTTAGATCAACAGGAATTTACAAAACGTTATGAAGATCTTAAACCGTTAAAAATAAATGGTTACAAAGATGATAATAAAATTGCAATCATTATTGGTATTGAAAAATATGTTTACCTTACTAATCTCGATGCGCCTTTTGCAAACCGGGATGCAAATGCTTTTAGAGAATATACAAACAGAGCTTTAGGGGTGAAATCGTCCAATATAAAATTACTGGTAGATCATAAAGCAAGCAGACCCCAAATTCTTGAAGCTTTTAAGCTTTGGTTACCAAGAATCGCAGGAGAGGGTGGAAAAGATATCTATATTTTTTTTGCTGGTCACGGATTATCCTCTGATGATGGAAAGGATTTGTATATCCTGCCTCAAGATGGGAACTCTAAATTATTAGAGGATACAGCTATAACCAGAGTGGAACTTATTAAACTTATTCAAAAAGTTAATCCTAAATCTGTAACGATGTTTTTTGATACTTGCTATAGTGGACAAACTAGGGATGAACGTATGTTGATTGCAAGTAAAAGATCCATTATCATTGTACCTGACGAACAAGAAACACCTGACAATTTTACAATCTTCAGTGCCTCTAATTTTGATCAAACTTCTACAAGTATTGAAGAGGCCAAACACGGAATATTTAGTTATTACTTAATGAAGGGATTAGAAGGCAATGCAGACGACAACGGTAACAAAAAAATTACCAACGGAGAACTTATTGCTTATCTTAAAACCAATGTTAGCAAAGAAGCTTTTATACAAGCTCGAGAACAGGATCCAACGTTAGTGGGTAATCACAATCAAGTATTAGTGAGGTATCGATGAAAAAACTTATTTTTACATTATTATTAGGTTTAATTTATTGTAGTTTCGCCAATGCTAACATCACTTTTAAAAATTGTAGTTTAGAGCCAAATTATGGTTCGGATGTAATTTTTGCTATAGACTTAGACCAACAAACAATAAAAGTTAAAGATACTTATGATTTAGAAGAGAGAACACGAACTTTTAATATCAAAAAATTTACTGGAAATATTATTACTTCATCCAATATAATAAATTCTTCTGATACACCTGCAGGGGGGATAGAATTTCTATCTCAATATGTTGTTGATGAAGTCATATTTGATTTAGCAAAAAAAACAGTTTCGGCTAATTTTTCTAAGAAACCCAATATTTCTAAAGGTTTAAGCAAAGTTCTTGATAGAGGAGAAAAAGCAGGCAGATTTAAATGGAATGTATCGTCGACTTGCAAAGTTGAAAATCCGTACGTAATGCTTCCTGTAGAAGAAGAACCAACAGTTACAGCAAAACCTAAAGAGAAAAAACCTGAAGTTGCAACGAAACCAGAAAAAATAGAATCTGACAAGACAACTAAATCTACTGATGTAATTGATGAAAACGAACTCATCATTATTGGTTCTGGATCGGGATTCTTTGTCAGTAGCCAGGGGCATATCGCAAGTAATGCTCATGTAATTGGAGTTTGCCGGAAAGTTAAAGTTTACAAGGATGGAGAAGAAATTTTTCTGGACATTCTAGCCACCGATATGGTGAACGATATAGGTTTGGTTAAGGGTCAATTTAAAAACAGCCAATATCTCGATATCAAAGTGGACGGAGCTGAACTTGGTGAGGACATTGTCGCCTTCGGTTATCCATTGGTTGATAAACTTAGCGATAGTGTAAAGCTAACAAAAGGTATTGTGAGCGCCCTAAGCGGACCTTATAATAATATTGCACTGATTCAAATTGATGCGGCATTGCAACCGGGAAATAGCGGAGGTCCTGTTTTAAATATGTCTGGCCAAGTGGTTGGTATTGCCTCTTCTGGGCTTGCCAAACTCAAAATGGTCAAGGAACAGCAGGTCCTTCCAGAGAACGTGAACTTTGCCGTAGCGGCCCCAACCATAGCTAATTTTTTAAAAGCAAATAAAATTAATGTTTCACCAGGATCTAGCGATATTTACAGCACCAAAGAATTAGCCAAGATTGGCGAACCGGCAACGGTGCAAATATTATGCATGAACACCATGGAGTTTTATCAAGAATTAATAAAAGAAGAAGATACGCATAATGAGTATAGTGAGGTGTTGTTGGATTTAAGATGAAAAAAAAATATTACATTTATTTATCTTTCATTTTCATCATTTTTAATTTTGAATTTTATGCCACTAAGGCCAATGCAAAAGATTACAGCGGAACCGGTAAATATCGTTTTGGACCAAATATAGCAGAATCCACAGCTTGCGATCTTGCTTTTGAAAGAGCCAAAAAAAATGCCCTTAGTAATGCTCTTGATGAATACCTTTTTTCACAAGATTTTATGCATTGTTCAGAATCAGACAATGCAGAATGCGAGCTTAATAAAACCATTATCAGTACCATTAATGGAAGGATTAAAAAAATTAAGAAGCAACAACGAACGTTGACAAAACAGGAAGGTTCTTCAATATGTATTTATGAAATTATCTGCGATATAGCTAAACCCAAGAAACAAAAAGATGCAAATTTTCATTTTGATTTAATGCTCAATAAGAAAATATTTAGAAATGATGAAAAATTCACGATCGATATAGAGCCGAATATGAAAATGTTCGTGAATATTTTTCAATGGAATCCCTATATATCTGAAGGAACCAATTTAACAAAAATTTTCCCAAACAAATATGAATCAAATAACGAAATCGAAAAAAAAAAGAAAAGAAAAATACCAAACATAAAAAGTGGATATAGTTTCAAAGTTAAATACCCTGCCGATACACAAAATAAAAAATACGTCGATGAATATTTGATTGTAGTAGCAACTAAAAAAGATAATGAATTTATGGACAATTATAAATTCAAAAAGTTTCAAGTGATAATTTCTGAAATACCCAATGATGAATTTCGAATGGAGAAAATAAACTATGAAATACTCAAAAATTAGTTTTCTCATTCTTTTTATTCTTGTCTTTGGCTGTACAAATAAAATTGTATATGTGGACAAAGGAAAACAATTAGATCCACGACATACACCGCTAACCAAAAAAGTTGTGTATAAAGTGCAGGACGAACATAAAAAAAATCCTATAACTTGTTTGGCAATATTCCCTTTTGAATTTGACGATAAACTTAAAGTTACTCAGCAGGATAGAGAAAATCTGAGAAAAATTTTTTATGCATATATTGCTCCTTTGACAATTCATGATGTGGAATTATCTCGACTTAACTATTTAAAAAAAAAATTCCCTCAGGATAATTTTGGTGACTTAACGTTAAGAGAAAATTGCAATTCCTATTTTATTGGTAGAATCAAAACTTTTAAAATTTCTAGCCTGGGTATTTATTCAGAAAATTCGATAGGAGGAACTTTTTCAATATATAATGCCAAAACTAATGATTTAGTTTGGAGCGCTTCACATGTAGCTACGTCAAAAAAAGGAAAAATACCCCTAGGTCCTATAGATATTGTAATTGGAATAGTAGAGGCCGCCAAGAATGTATCTGATGAACAAAAATTCAGAATTATTGGTGATTTGGCTCGACGAATATCAAAAACGATTCCCGACTATGGTTTGACTTCACAGGAAATGTTTAAAGAAGATGAGGAAATACAATTTGATAAGATTGCCGCAGCCACAACTAAACAGATAGATACAAATTATGTCAAGGACTTCGATAAAATTATAGAATCAAATATTGGTCTTGATGAAAAAATTGACTTGATCGAACCTTTGGTGAAGGAACTTGATGATAATAAAAAGTTAAAATATGCAGAATTTTTAATTGAAAATGATCGATATGAAAACGCTCTTGAAAAATTGGAGAGCTTAAGCGGCACCTCCAAAGAGCATTACGTTTTCTTTCTTAAAAGCAGGGCTTTTGCTGCCTTACAAAAATACAATCAAGCGGACAAAGAAATCGTTAAAGCCATACGGCTTAATAAAAATAACTATCGATATTATAATGTATTAGGATTTATTAATTCAAAAAATGATAAACTTGATCGCTCATTGGCTGCGTACAAAATGGCCATTGAAAAAAATAAGGACAACGCGTTTGCTTATTTTAATACGGGCATAATCTATATCATTTTGAATTATGATGAACAGGCTGCGAATTTTTTATATACGGCAGGTTTGATATACCACAAAACAGGAACTCAACTTGATGTAATGAGCGTCATCAATCAGTTGAAAGGTATGGATACCAAGCCTGCCAAAATAAAACTAAAAAAACTAAAAAAGATTACAAAATTAAAGGGTTGAGAAAATATGACTTTCTTTTTTCAGCAATTTGATATAAATCAATCTTTTTAGAATTTTTTGGTCTAAACTTACTTAAATGAAATTAACAGCATATATTTTTATTTTAATTTCTTTTGTCTTATTGCAGAGTTGCGCAACTACTGATCCGAACGTAGCTCAAGAAAAAAAAGAAATAGAATATGCCAAGGGGACCATAAAAGAACAACCAAAATGGTTTGAAAAACTTAAGAGCGATAAAAAAATTCTCTACGCAAAAGGTACGGCTGTTTCCAAGGACATGCAATTATCTATAGATAAAGCAACCCTTAATGCAAGAACAAGCCTAGCTGATCAACTTAATGGTCATATTAGTGCCATGACAAAATCATTTATAAAGGAGGCGGGAATAGATGAAGATACCGAAATGTACAGCGAAGTGGAAAAAGTTGTTAAAAGTTCGGTCAAAGAAACATCAACTATAGGTTATAGAGAATACAAATCGGAAACAGTAGTATCTGGATCTAAATACAGAACTTATTATGTTTTGGAATACCCTTTTGGTAAAGCAAATAAAATATTGGTGTCTCAAATAAAAAATAGCGCTCTTCTAGAAGGTAGCTTGCAGGCTAGCGAAGCATACAAGGAACTTGAAAAAGAAATTCAGGGTTCTAATTAAAAAAAAAATTTCTAAATCTTATTTTATCGATATCCCATTGAAATTGATTTAGAATAAGTTAATTACATAAATACTAGGATCAGGTAAAATGAAAAAATTATATTTAATATTTTTATTAGTTTTATTAATTTCCTCCTGCAAAACCATAGATCGTAAAATTGACACACTATCAAAAGAGGAAGAAAAAAACTTAAATAGATTTATAGACAAACCACAAATAGAATTAATTGATGAATTTGGAATTCCAGATGATGTCATTTATGAAAAAGATAACAAAATTTTAGTTTTTAAGACAAAAAAATACCAAATAACTTGTGAACGAAAATTTGAAATAAATAATAAAAGAATTATTACTGGCTTTAGTAGCAGGAATTGTTTTTAATGAATTTAATCAGTCTAGAATTATTTTTTTGACAGAATGAAATTTGTGCATTAGCCAATGCAGTAAATACAATTCCTAAACCCAGAACCAAGACCCCCCTAAAAGCTTTTTCATTGAGTCCAGCATACTACAAAATATTTGGGCGCACTATGGACTCACTCCTAGCACCTTTTTTATAAATTCTCTTGCTTGTTTAACTTGTTTGTCTGAAATATGAGTTCCTGGGCCTGACATTAGGTTGTCTGATATGTTCACGTGCTCTAAATCAAGTGCATGTCCTAATTCGTGCGCTAAAGTTTCATAGCTATCACAAGTCCAATATTTATTAACATTGGGGTCAAATCTTCTTTCTTTACTTGTTCCAATTATTAAAACTGCTTCACCAAAAAAGCCACAGTTTTTATTTAGTAACCAAGGAATATAATAAACATTAAGTCCATTAATGTTATCATGTTTTTTGTAATCAACTATTTCTAAATGATAAAGAGCTGCATTGTCCATATCTGTTGAATTGTAATTTATCAACAATTCAGAAAGTTTTTCAAAATTTTTGGTTGCTGCTTTTGTTTTATCTATTTGTATTACATCAAAATAAATATTTGCTTGTTTCCAAATTTCGTTTACTTTTTTAAAATCATTTGAAACTGTAAAAGGAGTAGCAGTAGTTTTATAATCAACTGTTTTTTTATAGGATTCCATTTTTCCATCTGCACCAACT
>Ga0208409_1001194_pt1 | contig 10935 bp, 9 predicted proteins | sample ETNtaG_29_FD_185784 | JGI IMG/M metagenome (GOLD analysis project Ga0208409, IMG submission 185784) | Marine microbial and viral communities from oxygen minimum zone, Eastern Pacific Ocean - ETNP201406SV201 (SPAdes) (version 2) | ecosystem: Environmental > Aquatic > Marine > Oceanic ...
GACAACGGATTCAACTGGCATAGCAGGGAGCTACCGCCAACATCTGATGAATTTGTCGCAGCGCAACGAGACTACTATCTGCACACGATAGATTGCTTTGGCCCAGATCGGTGCATGTTTGAAAGCAACTTTCCCGTCGACAAATTCTCTATCTCCTATCATGTCCTCTTCAATGGATTCAAGAAGATCGTCAGCGACTTTTCTGCCAGTGAGAGAGACGCAATGTTCTATGGCACGGCAGCCAGGACTTACAAAATCTGACAGCAGTCATGAGCATAAGAAGGACCCATGACAACCGCCCTATGAATGCTGGACACTCAATCTCGAGGTAGCAAATGATTGATCCGGATACATACGCTTGGACAAGATTCGAGATCACTTTCTACTACAATGCGCATATCACACGTGTCTTTAGAATCTGGACCGAATCTCGGGGCTAGAGTCTTTTTTTTTGCTCGCGGTGTATAAGTTAACAGGAATGAAAACTTCAGAGATGACCATGGAGTTCCGAGGATCAGTGACGAATACACCTGGCTATTCAGGCATGATGCGAGCGCCTCAGGTGAAATCACTCACCTCATCGACAAGAAGCAGTTTTCGTTTACATTCGGCTTGACGCGATCCTAAGTTGTTCAACCCAATAAACGGTACCGCCTGCAACGGCAACAGGAATCAATACCAGGTTGATGACTGGTATCACGATGACAAAATACACTATCAAACCAAACAACAGGGCCTGCATCGGTCTATCCTCCAGTCGTTTCCGCAACTCAGAGAAGGAAACCTGATTATTATCAGCAGCATAGTCAGTGTACTGCACAGCCATCATCCAGGCACCGAAGATGATCCATGCAAAAGGAGCAACAGCGTTAAGGCCAGGGATGACCGATAACAAAAGCAGGCCAAGGAAACGAGGCAGAAAATAAAGCAACTTACCAAATTCACGAGTCACTGCTCTGGTTAGGACGACAGCAAGGTTAATGCGCGGGTGATTCAGACCCGGGACCAACTGCTCTTCGACTTTTTCCGAAAGGATGGCATTAAAGGGGGACGCGATAACATTGGCCAGGAAGGAAAAACAATAAATCCCAACTGCGAATATGACGATAGCAGCTAGCAATCCTATCAACCAGGCCAGAAACTGGAGCCAATCGGGCAACCACTCTGTTAAAACCAGCATCCAGGTATCGTATTGAGATATCCCATAAGCCATGATGACACCCAGAACAACTATGTTGATGATGAGTGGCACAATCACATACTGACGAAGTCCCGGCTGACGAACCAGTCTCGCACCTTCGAAAAAGCAATTAATCCCGTTCATGGCTGTCATTGTAACTTGTCTGGTGTTGAATCTGGCAGTATTCCACCCACGATATGGAAAGTCTTAATCACACTTATGCAGAATACATCCCCCATTTCCTGACCATCTGATGGTTGATTTCGCCATTGTCATACCGTTAGTATGTATTGCCTATTGCCCCATTACTGCAATTCTTGGCAAGCAGGATCCACTGGGCTCGTCTTACGCATTCCAGGTATTTTCACCTTCTCTTAGGTTTGTGTTTCTTGGGGTCTTAGTACTGATGTTTCAATGTGGTATCAAGAGATACACATCGACAAGTAGTTGAATTCAGCAGTTCACTGCCGACCACACTTTGTCAGGCTTGAGGTGCGACTGACAGATCAGGACAGATAGTAATCGGATAAAGGTAATGAGCGTATTCTACGCCTGGTAATTTTATAAACCGGGTTGACAGCAGCTGGCGCAACACAGGGAAGCCCGGGTTCACCAAGGCCACCCCTCTTGTCACCTCCAGACAGCAACCGTTGTTCTAGCGAATTCCTTCCCAGGCTTCTCGACGACCAGAATCAGGGTCGGACACTAGTTTTGAACTGGTGTCAAATTTCATGTTGGATCGACTAACAAGATCATAGGGTGGCCAACCCGGGTCCCCATCACGAATAAAGTTAATCCAGGCTTGATGCATCGCGTCGGCAACACCTTGCGGCAATTCACCCGGACCAATAAACGCTTCCACACCTGCCTTGTCCAGATTGTTAAAAACAAACGGAATCTCCAGCGCATGGGTTGATTTCAGACGTTCAATTCTGGACTCCCACGCAAACAGATACATCCAGGTATTCGCGCCGTGCTTCGCTCTTGCTTCAGCCAGTCGAAGTGCAGGCATACGAAACACATGATCGGTTGATAAATGCGTAGCCAACGCACTGACATCAGCATCTGGAAAGGATGCGCGATACGCGTCAAGGAGATCCTGCCCACCACCATATTGCAGCAATACCGCATCGAGTTTTGTTTCATCCATGTTCCCGGTTACGAAGAGGGTACCTTCATCCTTGTTTGAACCCACAAGAACATCCACATTGCTGCCCATGCCATCTGCAATCGCCTTAAGAGGTGATTCAGGCAATACCTCATTGTCTTCGCAGGGGTAGAAGGGAGAAACGGCGACACCCAGGTCTGATGCGCCACCTCTGGACACATCAAGATCTATCTGGCTTTGTACCTTAAGAATATCTTCGACAGGTGCAGACTGCAGTTCTTCGATGGACGAAGCACTCATTGCTCCCAAAAACAAATCGGTGACTTTCTCGGCTGCATCTTTTGGCAAGGTATGATGTGCTGCACCACTTTGCGGTATCGCACGCTGAAACAATCCCTGTGCGATCGGTGAACCCAGAATCGTACAGACACTGAATCCCCCGGCTGACTCCCCGGCAATCGTTATCTGGTTCGGATCACCACCGAAGTTGCTGATATTTTCTCTCACCCACTTTAGTGCTGTAATTTGATCGAGAGTCCCGTTTACTCCAGATGTTGCATATTCAGCACCGAATCTTGAGAGGTCCGCAAAACCCAACGCGCCCATACGATAGTTGATACTAACCACCACGATATCACCATTGAGAGCGAAGTTCGCCCCGTTGTACCATGGTATCGCACCCTGGCCTGTTCTATATCCGCCGCCATGAATCCAGAAAAAGACCGGCCGATAATTATTATCAATCATCGGTGTCGTGATATTGAGAAACAGGCAGTCTTCGTTCCAGTTCACCGGCGCGCTATCTGTCATACCGCCGGTTGGTATCTGAGGAGCTGCCGGACTGAAGCGGGTTGCCTGCCTAGTTTCTGACCATCCTGCATGGGGCTGCGCTGCCTTGAACCTTAATTCACCCGTTGGGGCAGCAGCATAGGGAATTCCCGCAAACAACAACACGTCATCCTTTATTCTTCCCTGTACCGGACCAAACGTTGTTTCTGCAATAGTTGTTTCTGCAATAGTAGTCACCACCAACCCCTATATCCTTTCGATTATGGTCGCCGTACCCATTCCGCCACCCGTGCACATTGCGATTAAGGCTGTACTCTTATCCTGTCGTTCCAGTTCAGACAGTACGGTCTGAATCAACATGGGTCCTGTTGCACCAATAGGATGGCCCAATGCAATCGCACCACCAGAAACGTTTATCTTATCGTCCTCAACTCCAATATCTCTTTGGAATCTCAATACGACAGCCGCGAAAGCCTCGTTGATCTCAAACAGATCAATATCATCTTTTGTCATACCGGCTTTATTCAGACAGATCTCCGCAGCAGGACCTGGTGCAGTCAGCATGATAACGGGTTCAGCCCCGGCAGTTGCAGTCATGTGAATTCTTGCTCGCGCTTTCAGACCGTGCGCTTTCGCAAAGTCTGGTGACGACAACAGAATGGCACCGGCACCATCAACAACACCGGAAGAATTACCGGCATGATGCACGTGGCTGACTTTATCAATTTCAGGATAGATATCCTTACAAATATCATCGAAGGTGCGAGCTTGCCCTTCGAACTTCGTCGTACCCATTTTCTCAAAGGAGGGCTTCAAACCCTCCATGCTCTCCATCGTAGTTCCCGGTCGGGGATGCTCGTCACGATCTAACGCGAGCTTGCCATCGTCATGGTAAATCGGCACAAGAGAATCAGCAAAACGCCCTTCCTCGATAGATCGCTCGGTTCGTTCCTGACTACGAACTGCATACGCATCAACGTCTTCACGACTGAAATCCTCAAGTGTCGCAATCAGATCAGCAGAGATGCCCTGAGGAATGAGCGGATACTGCTCAAACAGATGCTGGTTGTTGGCAGTGAATCCATCCGTGTGATCGGGTGAATATCTGGACATGGATTCAACACCTCCACCGATTACCAGATTCTGATGTCCTGCCATGATACCCATCGCGGCAAAACTCACCGCCTGCTGGCCAGAACCGCAAAACCGGTGCAAAGTCACTCCTGGTGTCGTTATCGGCCAACCAGCATCAAGCACAGACATTCGGGCAATGTCATGAGCATGATCACCAGTCCCTGAACCATTCCCGGCAACCACGTCCTCAACGTCTGCCGGGTCAAAGCCAACCTTGTCCTTCAGGCCATTCAAGACCTGCGCCATTACGCGTTGCGGATGTATCTCACTCAAGCTGCCAACACCTGGCTTACCTCTTCCTCGCGGAGATCTCACACCATCTATAATCCATGCTTCTGTCATAACTGCCTCTCGCTTAGGTCAGCGTTTCTTCAATCTGGTTTATGATGCCGGTTGTACCTGGGCCACTCACTACTTCACAGCAACTTTTATATCGACGATCCCATTGGTCGTGATACCGCAAGCAATCTAGTTTTTCCTGGACTTCTCAACAACTCGAACTCTTAGTTCTGAACTCGAGAACTTGTGGGGTCGTCGATTGAAATAACATTTATCCAGTGTGTCTTCTCGACCTGTAAACTGCTTATTACGATACTCGTCACCGAGTATGCGTACATCCCAATCCACCGACTTCAAGATCTCGAGGACATCTTCTTCAGTGTCATAGATAATAATCCGGTCGACATACTTACATGCACTCACCTGAATCTGCCGTTCAACGATGCTTTGAATAGGTTCGTTTTTTCAGATCGATCCGCTGATGGATCTGTTTGAATGCAGACGATCAAATAATCGCAGATCGTTTTTGCTTCCTGCAGCATCAAGACATGGCCTGCATGAAACAAATCGAATGCGCCGAACGTAATTCCTTTCTTCATTACTCATCCCCAAGAGAAACTCGTTAGTATCCATACCAGGAATTCCATCCGGTATGTGAGATTGACCCTTATGTTCATAATATGTGCTGGTCGCAAGAGCAGCAAGCAATATCAGGCGCAACCGCGTCAATACATCCTTGAACTCTCATTTCAAAGGTATCACATGGTCAATTCCCAGCCAGTTCCTGACACTTTCCCCGGTGCAGTGCCTTGTAGACTTCGTTTCTTACCTTGTTTGCCTCTTCGTCCGTCAAAGATCGATCCATACGCCGGATGACAAGTTGCAGCAAGATGTTCTTCTGGCCTGGCATCATTCCCATTCTCTTACGTGCTGAATCAGGCAATGCTGTATAGCTGGTTTCTGATTTCACGATCATCGACTCAATACAATCCACAGCACCAGGGACTTGCTCTCGTACACTATCCCCAAGCAGTTCATCAGACATGGATTCGGAAACACACAATGAGAGGTCCCTCAGTATAGCCGGCATCTTTGAAACTGGCAGGTAGGCTTTCAAATCAGTCATCTGGCTACTGACTCGCGCATCTTTTGACCTGAGCAGTCTGATATCTGCAATATCCTTTCTGACCATCAACAATCTATCCAGTCCCAATCCCATGGCCAGCCCGCTATGATGGCGCAAGTTGGCCTGATCAAGTATTGCTCGTGCTGCTATGCCGCATTCACCTACCTCAATCCATCTATCATGCCAGAGGGCATCAATCTGAACACCCTGTTCAGTATACGGGTGGGGTGAATCAATTAGCCGCCATTTCGTTTCAGGCAACGCCATTTGCATGACAATGGTTGCCATCTGCTCAAGATCGCATGACGTCATATCTTTTCCCCGGTAACCATTTCGGTGGTCTTTATCGACAATTCGCCAAAGATCTAACTGATGAGGTTCAGCGCAATGCAGTCGATCTATGCTATCGCGTCTGTAGACCAGCCCAGGCAATATCAGTAACAGGTCTGAGGGAGGATCAACACTTAATCCATCAAGCAGATCAGGTATCGCAGATGAAGTCTGAGTTCGCAGAATCAACTGATCCGTTATATAGCGAGTGTACCGGGAATCACGAGCCGCACCATCGGTTGGATAACCTAGTCGATCATAGTTGTTTTGCAGCGGCACAACCGGACTGGTTCTGACAATCAGACGTTTGCATTGCCATTTGTCAGCCAATCCACGATGAATGTCATTGACCAGCGACTGCATGGCATGACGGCCATGGGAGGGGTCAGTCAAATCTTGCAGTGACAGGACTTGAGATAAGGACTCTGTAGATAATAAGTTCGGCATTTCTGTTTGCTCCAACAAGAATGAAGCGGAAACAATCGAGCCATCAATGACTGGCCCTGAACGAAAAAACCCCCGGGAGTCAGTCGGGGGTTTCCGCAAATCAGGTACACGTTTACCTGCCGCCCGAGCTGAACCACTCCCAGGGACACGTAAATATTCCTATGCTTGAACTTATCATGGTTTTCATAAATGAGAACATTAGCAGTGAGTCAGTGGTTTGTCCATCTATCTCAGCCAAATATCAATCTCTGGGAAACGGCGTTTCAACACCTGGCCCTACACCAATATCAAAGGTGTTTAATGTCATCGAAACCATCGTGTAGTACCCGATAGTAGCAATCATTTCAACTACTCCCTGTTCACCAAACACAGTGACCGCCTGGTCATAGATCTCTTTGGGAACGTCTTTTGTTTCATGCAAAACTGAGCAAAAATCATAGGTGGCAAGTATTTCCTCTGATGAGTCGACCGGACGTTTCTGATTAAAAACAGAATCGATCACCTCTTCAGATATGCCATAAGTCCTGGCAGCTGCGGCATGGGCTGCCCACTCAACGTTACTGCGCCAGTAACGTGCGGTTATAATGATCGCGAGTTCCACAATGCCTCTATCCAGGGTTGTCCGTTCCCAGACATAACCCCCAAAATCAACGGCTCTCTTGGCAAGCTCAGGGCTTCTGATCCAGGGATCAAAAGGACCGCCGTACTGCCCATCATCGCCTGCCTTTCGAAATTTCCCAACCCGGTCAAACTGTTCCTGCTGAGATTCGTTGAGCTCTGCTCGCTTAAATTTACTTAGTCTACTCACCTTTAAGTCCTCCGTTTCACAACAAACTCCCAAACCTGTTTTGGGTACTCATATCTATCGATAACTTTCTCTTTGAGTTTCAATAATTACCAGCCGTTGCTAAACAAACTCATCACATCCTCGCGATGAAAGAACCGCTTGGCCTGGCCATCTAGTCTCCATCAGAGGGCATTGCAATGACGTTTTTTATTCTAGCCCTGCCGTCATCGGCGATCATTAACACAGCAACACCACCATCCCTTAAATCTTCCTCTAGTGCCAGGGCTGTTTCTTTGGGGGCAAAAAAAGCCTCAACACCATACTTGAGGCTCAAAATATCCGAATCAGAGTAGTTCCTGTTCTGAAGCCGACCTCTTAAATAGACTCCTGACTCTGGTTTTTCAAGTGATGCGCCTGCGAACTCATGCAGTCCACCTTTTTCAGGTTTCAGCGTGATATAGATCACCTCACCATTTCTTAGATCTTCATCGCCCCGTAATTCTGTGCTTTCTATCGTTGAGAATGGATATCGGAGCGTTGCGTAATTTCCTCTGAATAAGGACCGGGGGTCAACGGGTATCGTCTTTATCTTTACTTCTGTCCCGGTCCAAAGCGGCAAAGCAGCACTGACATACATACCGCTTAGAACAACAAACTGAAATAACACAGCTGACAGGATTACGATTGCAGTCCGGTTCATCATAAAAAGCCTCTACTGGCGTTAAAGCTCTTCCAGTATCTCGCCGCACCCAGTAACAGCATCGCAAACACCATAAACAGCACTGCACCACCAAAATAATCACCAATCAAATCAAAGTAGCGCACGAGGGCAGTTACCAGAACAGCAGCTACACCTAAAAAGAAATAATGAGATATTCCACTTTGAATTCCACGAATAATCAACCAGACACCTGTTGCGACTAACACGATGTTTGAAACGATTTGAAAGAGTAAAGCATGTACAGAATTCTCAAGAATTAGCACCGCGATCTGTACAGCAATGAAGAACGGGATTACAAAAACCATGGGAATGAGTTTCTTACCAAGAAACGCCGACACAAATGATCCTATAGAGAGCACAGCAATAATCCCGAACATCAAGATCCGCTCACTCCAATCGGCTTTAAGCAATTCTCGCCAGGGTTCTTCAAAACTCATAACCAGCATGAACAACAAACCAAATCGCAAGCTCCATACCGCCAGAACCACGCCGTAATCCTTAGCGATGCCTGACTCTCTCTGACTCAGCCAGAGACTGACTGAATAAGAAAAAATTAATAAGGCAACACTGACAGAGACGTGCTCTGCCTGAAAAGTGAAGTGACGGGGACCTCCCCACAAATGCGCCAGTGTGTATTCAATCCAGAGTCCCATACTTGCAATCAGGGTAAGAAACAGAACAATGCTTGGCTTCCCACGGAACAAGACCACCAAAGTGCCAGCAAGGAACAAGGGAAACATGGCAGGATAAAAACCCATATCCACTTCCACGAAGAACCAGATCAACGCCAGCATCAAACTTTGCAGGGTAATCAACGGGCTGTTGATCAGGATGCCGATGGGAAAGCAACCCAGCGCCCACCAAAAGATGCCATCAGGCATGTGCTCTCCCAGATGGTAAATCTGAGCGATGAGCACGATAGATGCGCCGTAGAAGAGATTTCCCAAAAAGAATATCCCTACGGCGCTATTCACTGCCCCTGAGGCATACTTCCACAGAGCAAATCCCTGTATAAGCATCGTGGTGCCAATCAGACCCCACATTCGCAGCGCTCGAGGAATATCGTCCCAGTTTGCACCCAACAGTGTAATCACAGCCAGGCCGATAAACAGATAACCCAGGCCTACCAGGACTTTGTAACCCAGCGAACGATTCTGTGCCTCATGAAAATCAACATCATACTGCTCGCAGATTTTCTCTGCTTGAACGGTAGTGATGATGTCGTTGCTAACCCAATCAGCAGCCTCTCTGGCAATATCCTTTTTCAGTAGCCGGATCAGACGCACGCTATTTCCTTTTTATCAATGCGTAGGGAACGATGCAATCTACACTACTCATAGGTTTTCCTATGAGTATTCGCAGCATATCACTGCCTTCGAAAGTTTGAACTTTCTGATACACCCCAATAGCACCATTTCGCTTGTTTCTTGTCAAAATGAATCAAATTTCTGACTCAACCTCTGGGGATCATTCGGCGATGGTATTTAAGTACCTTTGCCAAAAACTGTTGTCGAATATGCACATCACCCAACCGTTTTTCATCTTCAAAGGGCAGATCTTCGAGCAGACCCAGGATTCGTCCGGCAAAAATTCCCGTACCGTTTTCTGATCCTTTCGCGTTAAAATCCTTCGAGTAAACCATTGCGTTTTTGATTCCGCAGCTGGGTGAACCGGACTTAAAAATGTACCCGGAAATCACTGCCAGACGATTGACGACTTCTTCGGCACAGATCAGGAGTCTGTCCGTCACATCCAGGGTTCGATCTTCAACTCCCCTCACTCTGATCTCACCATCTGCGGCAACAAGCTGGATAGGTTGACGAGGAATTCCCAGACCAATCTCAACTTCTGGGCATACAGCGACCAATCTGATCTGCCCATCCAGCTCAGACAAGCTTGCAAAGTACTTATCAGTGCCATCATATCTTACTTTCTCACCCAGCAGACAGCTGGATACAGCAACGAGTGGAATCCTGTCCTCTAATGTCATTCTGGCCGCCCTATCTTTTCCGACCTCTCTGTTCAGGATCAAACAGGTCCGTCCTATTCATCCATCTCAGTCTAATTCTGTTAACATGCGCCACATCCAACAGGAGGGGTGTATCATGTCGACCAGATTTTAGTTACCTGGTCGCAGGACAATCAAGAATTTCTCCTGGTACTAATCGTCTGTATCACTTTTCTTGCTGCATCTCCTGGCGTCGGCATCCTCGTCTCAACCATTGTTCTGACAACAGTCTGTGCCGTCACCTCTCACAACAGGTAGCCCCTTACCTGAAATTCTGCTGTCGGCATTCACCAGTGTGATGCTAGCTGATCATTGCGGATACTATCTTGGTCGCTGGTTAGGGCCGAAGTTTCACCACACTCAATTTGCATAAAAACGTAAAGTCGCACTTGAGAGGAGCGAAGCATTTATCGTTCGTTTCGGCGCGATCGCCATCGTGTTTGGACGACTACTGAATGCAATGTGCGGATTTGTACCATTGCTGATTGGAAGCTGATCGGAATCAGTGGGCTGTCACGAATACGTTATAGCATTTTTTATCTGATGGTCTGTACCATTTAGGTAATTGGCGTGCCATTACTGGTATTGGGTTTTGATTAATTAGTCAGATAACGAACGTTTATGCTAATCAGCTAAAAGCAGGATCTTACCATCCAGATCATCAGGCATGCTGATACCTAAATGACCCGCCAATGTAGGGCCAATATCAACGCTATGAGCCGGACCCCGAACTTCTTTTGCATCAACACCCCAACCATAGAACACAACCGGCACATCTCTGTCATAGTCATAAACGGAGCCATGAGTAGTACCGGAACCTATAACCAGTGTGCAATCCCGATGGATCTGCAATGTCAAGTCACCGCTTCGATCATCTGTCAGGGAATTTCTAAACAGTCTGGCAATATTAGTGTTGCCTTCAAGAATTTCCTCTCTGGTCCAGACTCCTTTCATCACATTCCAGTCAAGAAAATACGTTCTCATACTTGCCAGTACCTCGTCATATTCGAGCTCATTATCCCTCAA
>Ga0208409_1001204_pt1 | contig 10844 bp, 8 predicted proteins | sample ETNtaG_29_FD_185784 | JGI IMG/M metagenome (GOLD analysis project Ga0208409, IMG submission 185784) | Marine microbial and viral communities from oxygen minimum zone, Eastern Pacific Ocean - ETNP201406SV201 (SPAdes) (version 2) | ecosystem: Environmental > Aquatic > Marine > Oceanic ...
ATCCAAGTAAATATGCTTTGCTTCTCTGAATTCTTCGAGCGCTTCGATACCGTGCTCTCTTCCTACACCGGACTGTTTCATGCCGCCAAAAGGAGCTGCCATATTTTCCATAAGTGGATTATTGATGCAGAATGTCCCGGCCTGGATCTCATCGGCTGCTTTCATGGCTCTTTCGATGTCTCGCGTGAAAATTGAACATCCAAGTCCATATTTAGTGGAGTTGGACATAGCAATAGCTTCGTCGATATCTTTCACTTTTTGTACCGGGATCACTGGGCTAAAAGCCTCTTCAGTGACGATCTCCATTTCCGGTGTAACCTGGTCAAAAACGGTTGGTTCATAAAAATACCCTTTTTCAAATTGTGAGGATTTCTCTCCGCCAGTTAACACACGTGCCCCTTCGGTTTTGGCCAGCTCCACTTTATTGACAGTGTTATTGAATTGGTTCTGGGAGGACATGGGGCCTACCTGTGTACCTTTTATCATGGGATCACCCAGCTTCACTTTTTTAGCTTCTTCTACCAGCGCCTCGGTGAATTGCTCAGCAATGCTGTCAAATACATACACGCGCTCCACAGACGTACACACTTGGCCGGCATTACAGAACCCGCCCCAGGATGTACCTTTTGCTGCTATGTTTATATCAGCATCATCACAGATGATAACAGGGTCCTTTCCGCCCAATTCAAGAGCGACCTTCTTTAAATTTTCTGATGCCAAACGGGAGATCCGTTTTCCGGTCCTGACCGAACCTGTGAAGGTGATGATGGGTACATCAGGGTGCTTTACCAGCGCTTCCCCGGCTTCACCACCGAGGCCGGTTACCACATTCATGACCCCCGGCGGCATATCACCACCGGCCACTTCAATCCAGTGCAGGATGGAAAGGGAGGTCACTTCTGATGGTTTTATAATGATGGTATTTCCGCAGGCCAATGCCGGCGCCAATTTCCAGCCCATGAGCGCGAGTGGATAATTCCAGGGTATGATGCAGCCTACCACCCCATAGGGTTCATATTTCACCAAAGACATAGTATCCGGTTCGTTAGGGGCCACGATCCTTCCCACGTGATCCCGAGCCAGTTCACTGTAATATTCCAGGTAATCAGCCACCTCATGGATCTCATTAATGGCGCCCCCCAGCGGTTTACCCATTTCCTGAGTAATGGTTTTGCCCAGTTCTTTAGCGTGTTCTCTGGAACGTACGGCCATGGTCCGTAAATAGTCCCGCCGATCACCGGCAGTCAGCCTTCGCCAATCCTGGAATGCGGTTTTTGCAGCTTCCACAGCGTTGTTCACGTCCGCTTCATCGCTGGCCGGTACGCTGGCTATCACCTCTTCCGTGAAGGGATTATCCACTTCAAATGTTTTGCCGCTTTCGGCATCCCGCCATTCATTGTTGATATAATTTTGGTAATGCATCATTTCTCCTTTTGGAATTTCTTTAATATCTGGGAAATATCTTTCACAAATAAAATAAATACAATAATGGATCCCACACCTAGTATAACAACGGTAATCCATGTAAATAATTCCCAGCCGCTCATGATCTTTTTCCTTTATCCAAACCCAGTCCAGCAAAGAATCCCAACAGGGAAATAGGCACTGTCAGATACATAACAAATTCCTGTAAAAAGTCGATTCCGAACCACTGCACGATATATGTTTCTTCCACAGGGTCAAAGGCTCCGGTGGTCATGATAACGATATTCAGGATCACTGTGGATAATAGCCCAAGCCCAGAGCTTAACAACCCTGCCAAAGGTTTACGAAATGACGGAACGAACAGTCCAAGCAAAATGGGTATCATAACACTGGAAATAAGAATAGAAGCCATAAAAACCCACAGCCCCAACATCTGGTCAAAGGAAATGGCCATAGCAAATCCCAAGACCCATGAGAGCAATATCCCATAGCGTGTTTTTTTGATCAATTCATCATCGCTGGCATCTGGTTTAATGGCCGGTTTATAAATATCGTAGGCTACATTTCCGCCCGCCACTAAGCAATAGGAATCCAATGTGGACATTTCTGTGGAAAGAACCCCGGCCATGAATAATCCCAATGCACCGGCCGGCAGCGCTGCCACCATTACAGTCAATAATGCTGCATCAGGGGCAACATCTGCAGGAAGAATACCTTGGATCACACCCGTTTTTGCCGCCATGGCAATGATGGTAATTATCCAGTCGTAGGAGCCCCAGATGAATATGCCGATAATGAGCGCATTGCGGACATTCTTATAGGATTTTGCTGCAAATATACGTTGGTAGAATGTGGGTTCTACGAGAATAGCCAACCCGGTTGACGCATAAATAATTATCAGCCAGATAGACAGATCACCCATGGTATCGAAATAACTGGGTTCCAGCATATCGATCATTTTGTCAAAACCACCGATGAAGTTCATGGCAAAAGGAACAGCTAATGCTAGAACCACACACATAAATAAAAATTGGATCGAATCGGTTAACGCTACTGCCCAGAACCCACCCGTAAGTGTATAGATTAAGGCAATGCCACCTAAAACGAGCATGCCTATAACCGGTTCCCAGCCGAGGATCACTTCCCCCAGCATGCCAAACCCATACAATGATAACGCCGGAAGTGAATATGTGAATGATGTTACAGCTCCAACATAGCGGGTATTTTTCCCATAATATTTATCCAGAATATCCGGCAGGCTCTTAAAGTCTTCTTCACGCAGTCGCTGGGCCAGTAAAAAAGCGGCAATGATAAAAAATGCATAGGTAGGTCGCGCATAACCAAACCACGCCACCACACCATCCGTGAATCCCAATTGAGAATCACCAAATAAAACATCAATACCATAATAAGTAGAAATAAGAGTGGTGATCAAAAGGGGAGTGGTCAGTGAACGCCCAGCCAGGAAAAAATCATCAAAATTAGTATGTTTTTTTGCAAACCACAGACCGACACCCACCATCCCCATGAGGTACACGGCAATGATAATATAGTCTATGGTTGCGATAGGATACATGCTCAAGACACCCAATCTAGAAACTGGTAATACTTATTGGCAAAAGGAATGAACCAGGGCCGATTACGATAGAAAAACATAGTTTGATGCGTGATCTCTGCAAAAGGACTCCTGTCCTTTTCACCCGTTAACATCATGCCGATCTCTGTTCCAAGATACGTAGCAATAGAAAGTCCATGGCCACCATAACCCAATGCATAATGTATTCCTTCATTTGTTTTACCAATATGGGGCATGAGGTCAAACGTGATTCCCAGTTTTCCCGACCAGGTATGGGTGATGGGTATGGAGGTAAGTTCAGGAAAAACCCTGTATAATTGTTTTTTCAGTTGATCAGCACTCTCGTTTAGATCAAGGGTGGTACTCAAATTATTTCGTCCGCCCCAAAGCATTCTTCCATTAGGGGTCAACCGGAAATAATTCAGGAAATTTTTTGAATCATAATACATGCGTCTTTTTGGGCTCAACCTTTTTTGCATGTCCTCTGATAATGGTTCCGTTACAATGATATAACTCCCCACTGGGAAGACCTTGGGTTTCAGTTCTTTAATCATTCGATCCGTGTATCCGTTAGTGGCAATGATAACCTCGCTGGCAGAGAGAACCCCTTTCGATGTTTCTAAACGAAAACCGGAACTATGTTTACTGACTTGTTTGACCCTCGTGTTTTCATAAAGGCGAACTCCTTTATCAGCAACCGCTTTAGCCAGGCCGAATACGTATTTGGCTGGCTGGATCCCGCCGCTGGTTTCATCAGATAATCCGCCGAAATAGGCATCTGTCCCGATCTCGCTTTTTAACTCACTTTTTTGGATGACCTTTTTTGGATGACCGAATTGTTTCTCGATCCATTCACCGTATTTCACCAAACCATCAAAATGAGACTGTTTATACGCCAGGGACACATGTCCGGACCTATACCAGTCACAGTTGATCTCCTCTTCAACAATAACATTTTCCAATAGGTCAATGGCGTCCACTGATGCCTTCCAGAATTCACGAGCGTATTCCTCACCATATTTCTTGTGGATCGCCATAATATCCTGTTTTAACCCCGGTGTGGCCATACCTCCATTCCGAGAACTGCCGCCCCAACCGATGATCTGACTATCGAATACAGCCACTGAATGACCGGCGTATGCTAGAACTCTAGCCGCATTCAAACCGGTATAACCGCTGCCCACAATGGCCACATCAACTTGCCCTGGCAGTTCAGTAACAACTGCTGGGTCAGCTGGGCGAGGAAATTCCTCAGTCCAAAAGCATTCTGTTCGCATTAGCCTTTTGCCGCTTGCACTGCATCTGCAAACGTGTTCAATGTTTCATCAATGATGGCATCATCATGTGCTTCGCAGAGGAACATGGGCTCCCTGGCATCATCTTCAGCCCAAATTCCATTTTCATACATATAGCCCATGATTTTTGCATACATGTATTCATCATGATGGGTTAAACCCCGAACGTCTGATATTGGTTTTTCTGTCAATAAAAATCCCTGCATGTTGGGATGGCCGGTCATTTGGTGTGGTATGTCTGCAGCGGTCAGTACCTGGTCCATTCCTTCTTTTAACCGTGTCCCCCTTTTTGCTAGATCTTCCAAAACTGGCGATTCATCCAGGATCTCCAATACTGCTTTTGCCGCCGCCATGCTGGACCCGTTGGCCCCGAAGGTCCCGGCGTGGGTCACACTCCCGGACCCGATAATGTCCATAACCTCTTTTTTTCCGCCAAAGGCAGCTACCGGGAATCCATTCCCTAAACTTTTAGCATAAGTGGAAATATCCGGCATCACGCCATAGGTCTCCCGGGCACCGCCATTGGATAAACGAAACCCGGTCTTCACCTCATCAAAGATCATGATGATCCCATGTTCGTCACAAATCCTACGGAGTCCTTCTAAATATCCTTCGTGGGGCTCTAATCCGGCAATATTTCCGAGGCAGGGTTCGATCATCATGGCGGCGACCTCTCCCACGTGGTTTTTGACCGCTTTCTCCACTGCATCAATATCATTGAAGGGCAGCATAATCACATATTCTTTGATATGCCTTGGTATCCCAATACCGTTCTGCACTGGAGTTGGGTTATCTCTAGAACCCATGCCTGTGATCGGAGAACTGGCCGTGCTAAACAATACATAATCGTGAGCGCCGTGATATTGTCCTTCGAACTTGATGAATTTTTCTCGGCCAGTGAAACCGCGTGCGGTCCGCAACGCATGCATAGTGGCTTCCGTTCCTGTATTTGTGAAACGCAGGAGTTCCATTCCCGGGATCATGGCCACAATTTTTTCGGCCACCTCCACTTCCAGTCCCGTGGTGGCTGCAAAGGTAATGCCCTTTTCGATTGCTTCCGCTACTGCGCTGTTTACGCGCTTATCGGCATGGCCGATATTAATCGGTCCCCAACCGAGTCGGTAATCGATGAATGTATTACCATCGGCATCAGTGATATAGGCCCCCTTTCCGTTGGCGATAACAGGCGTTTCATTATCTCCCCAATAACGAAAGTTGGAACTGACCCCTTTGGCCAGTACCTTGAGAGCTCTGTCAAATATAGGTTGTGATATTTTTCGATTCATGTGGATCGATCCTTTTAATGTATTAATTCAATGTAAACTATATACTCATGGCATATAGATGTGCGCTGCTGCGCTTGGGATGAATATGTGTTTATTTTGGGGGTGCTTCTCTGGATTGGCAGCCGCAGGTCAGGATGCCGTAATCCATGAGGCGAAAAGAAGAATTATATGTATGATCGATATATTGATCTGCTTTGATGAGCATAATATCAGTTTTAGCTAACGGGAATATACATTGGAGGGTTGAATGTGATAAATTATTTTCTGTCGTGACTTCACCCCGCTATAAACAGCGTCTCCGTTTCTGGCCCATGGTTGCCGTTATGTATGTTCTTCTCTGCGGCGGCCCCTACGGCATCGAAGAAATTGTACCCCAGTCCGGGCCGACCTTGGCCATCTTCGGCATGATATTCATGGCCATTTTCTGGGGCCTGCCGAATATCCTGCAAACCGCAGAACTGGCCAGTGCACTGCCCTTGCAGGGGGGAGCTTACAGTTGGTACCGGGAAAGCTGGGGCAGATTCTGGGGGTTCCAGTTCGGCTGGCTGGAATGGTTGAGTTGGATATTTGATACAGCTCTCTATCCCACGCTGGTGGCGGTATATTTTACCCACTTTCTCTGGCCAGAAGCTGGTCCAATGGCTGTCTGGTCAATGACACTGGTTGTTATCTGGTTTTCAACATGGCTGAACATCCGTGGTATCGAAACAGTGGGTAAGTGGTCTACTGTCATGACATGGTTTCAAGTCCTGCCTGTCTTGTGTTTCATCATCTTGGGCATTCGTCATATTGATTTTTCCCTTTTGCATGCCCTGCACCTGCCGGAGCACGTTGGTACAAAAGATGCCCTGGTGATGGCCCTGATTTTCGGTTTGTGGAATTATTCTGGTTATGCGGGATTGGCCGCCGCCGCCGAAGAAATCGATGATATTCCAACGACGTACCCAAAAGCGCTCATAATGATACTTATGATTGCCATGCTGGCCTACATTTTGCCTTTATTGATAGGTATTTCTGTTGATCAGAACTGGTCCAGTTGGGATGAAGCCCAATTCAATTCCGTGGCCCTTGTCCTTGGCGGAAGCGCCTTTGCCTGGTGGTTCATGCTGGCCGCCCAATCATCCAATTTCGGACTCATTAATTCTGAATTGATCGTATTGTCCCGGCTCATGGGAGTCATGGCTGCTGACGGCCATTTGCCTAAAATATTGACCAAAATCCACCCCCAGTATGGCACACCGGTCAATTCATTGATTCTCCAGGGGATCATTTTAAGTATCATGACCTTCAGTATGGGTTTTATTGATCTTTTGGTGTTGGGTACCTGGTTGAGTATTCCCACATATCTCATCGGATTTGCAGTGTTTGTGAGCCTGCGTATCGACCATCCCGGGATGGAAAGGCCTTTTATGATTAAAGGCGGCTGGCCGGTGATTATACCAGTTGTAGCTGTTCCGACGTCGATTGCTCTATTTATATTTTTTTACACCCCAAAAGAATACCTACTGGAAAGCATTCCCCTGCTGTTGTCCGGGTTGCTGATCTATTTTATTCGCAAAGCATTTTCCAAATGACATGTATTAAATTCACTTCCTATGTTTGAGGTAATATGAAATATCCATTGGTAGAAAATATAATCGGCGGACAGTCCTTTCCATCCGGTGGAAACATGTTGGATGTATTCAGTCCGCTCGATGGAGAAGTGATCTCTCAGGTCACCATGTCCGATAAACAGGCCGTGGATGCAGCAGTAAAAACAGCAAACGCAGCATTTGCAGATTGGTCAGGAAAAACATTAAAAGAGCGGGTGCAGGTCTTCTTTCAATATAAACACTTGCTGGAAAAACACATGTCTGATCTGGCTGAACTGGTTCATGAAGAAAACGGCAAGACCATTGGCGAAGCAACCGCAGAGATCGAAAAAGTCATCGAGGTTACCGAATTTGCCTGTTCACTACCCCAAATTGCCTCTGGCGAAATCCTTGAAGTCAGCAGGGGAGTAGAATGCCGTTCGGACAGAATTCCATTAGGCGTTGTTGCTTCCATCACGCCGTTCAATTTTCCGTCCATGGTCCCCAACTGGACCATTCCCAACGCCGTTGCCCTGGGCAACACCATGATCCTGAAACCATCCGAACAGGTGCCCCTTTCGGCGAACAGAATTGCTGAATTACTCTCTGCTGCCGGACTCCCGGATGGCGTGTTAAACGTGGTCCATGGCGGTCAGGAAGCAGTAGAAGCTATTTGTGACCACGAAGGCATTTCGGCCATCACTTTTGTGGGATCAACAAAAGTCGCCAAGATTGTCTACCAGCGGGGAACTGCAAATCTAAAACGTGTATTGGCCTTGGGCGGAGCGAAAAATCACCTGATCGTATTGCCTGATGCCCATCCGGAAATGGCTGCCACCGATATTGCCGCTTCCATGTCTGGATGTGCAGGCCAGCGCTGCATGGCAGCGTCCGCCATGGTGGCTGTAGGAGAGTCTGACCATATTATTGAAAAATTATGTGCCGCAGCTAAAACTATTATACCGGGAGAAAATCTTGGGAGTGTTATTTCCCAAGCAGCCAAAGATCGGATTGAAGGCTATATTTCCGAAGCGGAGGAAAATGGTGCGAAAGTATTGGTGGATGGCCGGGGGGCAGCAGTGAACGGCAAAGGGTACTATGTAGGGCCAACTGTCATTGATCAGGTGACACCAGATATGAAGATCGCCCAGGAAGAAGTGTTCGGCCCGGTATTAGCCATCATGCGGGCATCCACGGTGGACGAGGCCATGGAGATCGAGAATAATTCAGATTATGGCAATGCTGCTTCTGTGTTTACCCAATCCGGTAAAATGGCAGACTATGTGGCTGAACGGGCCAGCGCCGGCATGATCGGTATCAATATCGGTGTGCCGGTTCCCCGGGAACCATTTTCATTTGGCGGCTGGAACGAATCCAAGTTTGGTGCCGGGGATATTACCGGAAAAAGTTCCATCGCTTTCTGGACCAGGTTGAAAAAGACCACTACCAAGTGGAACCCAGAATCCAAAGTTAATTGGATGAGTTGATTTCCACTTTTTGATCTATACATGAAAATATCTGTTATTATTCCAGTTTATAACGAGGTTGCTACCTGCATTGAATTGATAAACAGGGTACAGGCCGTTCCTATCGAAAAAGAAATTATTGTAGTTGATGACGGTTCAACTGATGGGTCAACAGACAAACTGGCCGCCTTGGACAATATTACTTTATTGAAACATGAGGTGAACTGCGGCAAGGGTGCTGCTGTCCAAACAGCAGTTGAGCATATTGCAGGAGAATTAGTCATATTACAAGACGGTGACCTGGAATACGATCCTGCAGATTATCAAAAACTTATAAAACCAATCACAGCTGGGCAGACCGATGTGGTCTTTGGCAGCCGTTGGCTGGGCAAAAAAAACAAATGGTCATTCCATTATTTGGGCAATAAACTAATTACACTTTTTTCTAATATCATCAACCAGCGCTGGGTCAACGATATGGCATCCTGTTATAAAGCTATTCCTGTAGACATTTTTAAGGATCTGCAGCTGCGCTCGCCAGGGTTTGGACTGGAAGCAGAAATTACTGCCAAGGTATTCAGAAAAGGATATAAAGTAAAAGAAATCCCAATTTCCTATGAGCGCAGAACCAGCGCTGAAGGGAAAAAATTAAGGTTTAAAGATGGCCTGGTAGCGGCCAGCGCCTGCCTCCGCTTCCGCTTTTTTGATTAAAAGAAATGTTATCTCGAACCGACGAAGGAGAGTGAGAGATCTACATAATATTTCATTTTAGATCAAATTTGTAAATTGATTCACAATGTAGATTCCTCGTCATTCTATTCCTCGGAATGACGATATATTCTAAAAATTAAAACTGCTTCTTTTTTCTAAACGGAATCAGATCAGCAATATTGGATTTGGTCAGTTCCGTAATCTCCCGCAGTTTCCCTTTTTCTTCATCATCACTATTGCTGGCATATTCTTTTACAAAAGCCACAACAACTGCAAATCCAAAACCTAGTATAAGCGATAATAAAACAGAGAGTTTTCTTTTCGGTTTATCCCGGTATAATGGAGCTTCTGGAGGGTCAAGGACTTGAACAAGAGTAGATTCCTTTACTTCATCGATCTTGGTCATTTCCAGCTGCTGCTTAAGAGTGGTAAAAACACCCGTTAAAACAGACGCCTCCCTGGTCAGCCGCTGCTGTTCCAGTAATAATGCCGGTGATCCCTGTATTTGACGATTTCGATCAACAAAATCTTTTAATGCTTCTTCAGCTTCTTCCAGTTCTTTTTGAACATCAACTATACGCCCTTCGATAAACAGCCGCGTTTCTTTCACTTTTTCTGTTTTGTATGCACGCTGGTGCCGATCAAGTTCTTCGATAAGTACAGCACAAAGATCCGCAGCAAACTGCGGCTCAAATGTACTTACCGATAGATTGTAGAAAGAGCCTTGACTTTCAATTTCAATCATGTCGATTAATGCATTTGCCCCATGTATCTCCAATGTATCAATGCTGACAGTCGGTTCTTCATCTCCATAAGTCAATATCTGTAGCAGGGATTTTTGCGGACCATATTTTTCCGTATCAAATTTTCTTTTCAATACAGATTTTGCTAGTGTTCTGCTTTTTACGATTTCCGGGTAAACCCATTGAGCACCTTCACTACCGCCCGGAACTGCAACTCCAAATTGTGCTGCCAAACCCTGCAGTTGCGATGTAGAACTGCCACCACTGGACGACATGATTTTGGCTGATGATACATATGTGGGACCAACCATAAATAAGACATAAAATGCAGTGATAACTCCGAACACTAGTGGCGTAATAATCAGCAGCTTCAGCTGTTTAGCTAAAACAAGGAGAATATCTGACAGGGAAATGGTATCCTCTTCGTAATAATACTGCGGCTGCTGCGGTGGTTGGGGAGGGTACTGCTGTTCGTCCATTATTTAAATACTATTAACCACCTACATATTTGCAATTAAAGCAAGTGTCAAGGCTATTTGAGCGAAGTCAGAAAGTATAGAAGCAATTTCCTTAGCCAATTCAGTTCTGTTAATTTCTTCCCGTTCTTCTGTGGCAACAGAAATGATAGAGCCATCCATTACTGGAGGGGAAAACCAAAACCTTTTGATTTCACCACCTTCACCGTTTGGGTAGCGAATGGAGACATCTCTTCTATCAGCTTTCGATGAATATCCACCCGCTTCATTTATATATTTGTTCACCGAACGACCT
>Ga0208409_1001206_pt1 | contig 10827 bp, 7 predicted proteins | sample ETNtaG_29_FD_185784 | JGI IMG/M metagenome (GOLD analysis project Ga0208409, IMG submission 185784) | Marine microbial and viral communities from oxygen minimum zone, Eastern Pacific Ocean - ETNP201406SV201 (SPAdes) (version 2) | ecosystem: Environmental > Aquatic > Marine > Oceanic ...
TCTAGTATAGAAAAGTTTGGATCTAAAATTTTCATTTGTAAAATTTCATTTTTTTTCTTTTCGCCGCCAGAAAAACCAACATTTAATTGTCTTGATAAAAAATTCTCATCAATTCCAAGTTCGGATGATTTTTCTTTTAGCAATTTTAAAAAGGATAGCGTATCCATTTCTTTTTCACCTCTTGCTTTGCGAATAGAGTTTAAAGATGTTTTTAAAAAAATATTGGTGTTTACTCCGGGTATTTCTAGAGGATATTGAAAAGCCAAAAAAATTCCTTTTTTAGCTCTTTCTTCAATGGTGATTTCTTTTAGATCTTTTCCTTCAAAATTTAATTTTCCAGAAATTTTATAGCCGCCTTTTCCTGATAGGACATTTGCTAAAGTGCTTTTGCCTGAACCATTGGGCCCCATTATTGCATGTAATTCACCAGGTTTTATACTTAAATTTAGACCTTTAAGAATTGATTTATTATTTATCGATACTTGTAAATTTTTAATTTCTAACATTATCCAACGCTTCCCTCTAAACTAATGCTCACTAATTTTTGAGCCTCTACAGCGAATTCCATTGGCAATTGCTGTAGCACTTCTTTACAGAAACCATTTACAATTAGACTGACGGATTCCTCTTGGTTTAAACCTCTTTGATTACAATAAAATAATTGCTCTTCGTTTATTTTAGATGTGGTAGCTTCATGTTCTGCGATAGATGAAGAATTTTTATTCTTGATATAAGGAATGGTATGGGCGCCACATTTGTTGCCCATAAGTAACGAATCACATTGAGTATAATTTCTTGAATTTAAAGCTTTTCTTCCAATATCAACCAAGCCTCTGTAAGTATTATCAGCTTTCCCTGCTGATATTCCTTTTGAAATAATTTTGCTTTTTGTATTTTTTCCTAAATGAATCATCTTCGTTCCTGTATCAGCTTTTTGGTGATTGTTTGTAATTGCGATTGAGTAAAATTCACCTATAGAATTATCTCCTTGCAATATGCAGCTAGGATACTTCCATGTAATTGCGGATCCAGTTTCAACTTGTGTCCAAGAAATTTTAGAATTTCTTCCTCTACAAACACCTCTTTTTGTAACAAAGTTATAAATGCCGCCAACCCCATCTTTATCTCCTGGGTACCAATTCTGAACCGTTGAATATTTAATCTCTGCATCATCTAGAGCTACTAGTTCAACATTTGCTACATGTAATTGTTTTTCATTTCTTATGGGTGCTGTGCAACCTTCAAGGTAACTAACATAGCTTCCTTTATCAGCTATGATAAGTGTTCTTTCAAACTGTCCTGTTTCTGAAGCGTTAATCCTGAAATAAGTAGATAGCTCCATTGGACATCTAACATTAGGAGGGATGTATACAAAAGAACCGTCGGTAAAAACTGCTGAATTAAGTGTAGCAAAATAGTGATCACTTATAGTTATCACTGAACCTAAATACTTTTTAACTAGATCAGGATGTTTTTGAATTGCTTCAGAAATAGAACAAAAAATTATACCTTTTTTTGTTAATTCATCTTTATAGGTTGTTGCAACTGATACCGAGTCAAATACAGCATCAACAGCAACACCGCTCAATTTTTTTTGTTCCTGCAATGGAATTCCTAATTTATTGTATGTCTCAATCAACTTGGGATCTATCTCGTCCAAACTTTTAGGTTTGTCAGATAAACTTTTGGGAGCAGAATAATAATATAGGTCTTGATAGTTGATTTTAGGATATTTTGGTTTCTGCCAATTTGGCTCTTTGAGGTTTTTTAATCTCTCGAATGCTTTTAATCTCCAATCCAACATCCATTTAGGTTCTTTTTTAATATCTGATATAAATTTAATAGACCGTTCACTTAAACCTTTAGGCGCACGAATATTCTCAACATCTGTAATAAATCCATATTTATAATCTTGATTTATATTTATATTTTGTTTTTTCATTTAATGTGAATCTGATTGTTTTTGTTTTGTTAAATCTCCTAAGTTTGTATTATCAAAAAAATCATTTATGTGTTGTTCAAGATCCACCCACAGATGATGAGTAATACATCTAGCAGATTTTCCTTGGCAGCTTTTTTTTGAATCCCTATTACAGTTTAAAGTTTTAACCTCCTCATCAACGGCAAAAATTATATTTGAAATTTTTATGTCCTTGGGGGTTTTTTCTAAAATATAACCGCCCAAAGGTCCTCTAACACTTTTAACTAATTTTCTATTTTTTAGTTTAGAAAAAAGTTGTTCTAAATAAGATAGAGAAATATTTTGTCTCAAAGATATATCTTTAAGACTAACTGGTTTTAGTTTTTGATTGACCGCTATATCCGCCATTGCCATAACAGCGTATCTGCCTTTAGTAGTAAGTTTCATATTTTGTAGTATTCTAGAGGCTTATTTACTAATTCCTAGTAAAATAGTCAACTTTATAAAAAATAAATAAATGTGTCACGTTCAAAACATGTTATAAATCTTCTTTTTTTTGAAATTAATTATCATTATTAACCGTGAAGCAAAAAAGTTTAGAAATTTTTATACCTAGTTCGTCTGGCCGAATAGAAGGAAGGTACTTTAAAAATAAAAAAGAAGGATCTCCGATCGCTATTATTTTACATCCACATCCGCAATATGGAGGGACAATGAATAATAGAATTGTACAAGAAACATACAATGTTTTTATAAAAAATGGATTTTCTGTTTTAAAATTTAATTTTAGAGGCGTCGGAAAAAGTGATGGAACATTTGACAATGGACAAGGAGAACTTTCTGATGCTGCTACAGCGCTAGATTGGATTGAAAAAGAAAATCAAGATTATAGTCAATGTTGGGTTTCAGGATTTTCTTTTGGTTCTTTAATTTGTATGCAACTAATAATGAGAAGACCTGAGGTGACAAAATTTATAGCTATTGCACCACAACCAAATGTTTATGATTTTACTTTTTTAGCACCGTGTCCGACTTCGGGACAAATTATTTTTGGTGAAAAAGATGAACTGGTATCAAAATCAAGCATTCAAGATTTAAATCAAAGGTTAAAAAATCAAAAGGAAATAGAAGTAGATTTTTCTGAGATAAAAAACGCGAATCATTTTTTCAAAAATAGGGAAGAAGATCTAAGAAAAGTTATTGATAAATATATACAAAAAAAAACTGAACTTATTTAGCCTCTACTATTGTTCCGCCTGTACAAGCCCTCTGACACCCTGTTGTTTCTGGAAAAGAAATCGGTAACTTGAGATAAGATCTAATAGCAAGATAAGCAAAAGCTTGAGACTCAACAAAATCTCCATCTATTCCGTAGTCATCTATCAACAATACTGTATAATGTGATTTTTCTCTTAATCTTCTGATTAAAAATTTATTTTTCCTTCCTCCGCCGGTAAGGATTACTTTTGGTGAATCGTAACTTGGATTATCTTTATCAGATAAAGATTTAGCTAAAATGTCTGCAGTATATTCAGTTAAAGTTGCAGCTCCATCTTCTAAAGATAGTCCTCTTGCAAAAGATAAGTCAAAATCTCTTGGATCCATGGATTTCTTCTGAAGTCTCAAAAATAATTCACTCTCATAGTAATTATTCAAAGCATGTATCAATACCGCTTTATTAATCTTTCCCGATAAAGCTATCTTTCCATCTTTGTCAAAATTTTTTTTGGAATGTACTCTTATCCATTGGTCAATCAAACAGTTGCCTAAACATAAATCATGAGCAGACCATTCTGTACCTACATATCCACCGTCTCCGGTAATTTGAGGACCTAAATAAGTCATGTTTGCTATACCTCCGATATTTACAAATATATTGGGCGGTATTAATTTATGCTTATAAGCTATTAGTCCATGAAAAATTGGTGTAAGTGGGGCACCCTGACCTCCATTTTTTAAATCATTTTGTCTAAAATCATAAACTACTGTTTTTTTTACCGACTTAGATAATAATTTTCCATCACCTAGTTGTTTGGAGATCTTTTTATCTCCGTCGTGAAAAATTGTTTGTCCGTGAAATCCTATTAAATCAATATTTTGACTAGTGTTTTTAATAATCTTTTTAACTACATCTGCATGGAATAATGTAATTTCTTTCTCAAGATTTCCTAGCTCTTTTTGGTTAATTTTTAAATCTTTTAGATTTTTAATTTTTCCTCTTAAACTGTGAATGCTTTTAAATATTTCCTTTGGATAGCCGAAATAACTATCTAAGATTACTTTGTAATCATCATTGCCATTAGATTTTATAACTGATGCGTCAATACCATCGCCAGATGTTCCGCTCATTAAGCCCAAAACTGTATATTCTTTTGTCATATTTATATTTATTTATAGTAATTTTTGTATAATAGTAGCTTTAGCACACAAAGCTCTATGAAAAATGCTCTTTTATCGGAAATGAATTTAAGAGGTTTTCTAAATCAATGTACCGATTTAGAAAAACTGGATAAAGTTTGTAGTGAAAAATCAATAAGTGCCTATATAGGATTCGACTGTACTGCTAGCAGCCTCCACGTTGGAAGCTTATTGCAAATCATGGTTTTAAGACTTCTGCAAAAGCATGGTCATCAACCAATAGTCCTGTTAGGTGGTGGAACCACTTTGATTGGTGATCCGTCAGGTAAAGATTCGACAAGACAAATTTTAAAACAAAAAAATATAAAAAAAAATATTTTAAGTATAAAAAAAATTTTTGAAAAACTTTTAAATTCTAAAAATAAAAAAACTAAACCTATTTTTGTAGATAATTATAGCTGGCTGGGAAAATTGAAGTATATCGATTTTTTGAGAGATGTTGGAAGACATTTTACAATTAACAAAATGCTTACATTCGACAGTGTAAAACTTCGATTGGAAAGAAAACAATCTTTAAGTTATATGGAGTTTAATTATATGATTTTACAGGCTTATGATTTTTATCAGTTATTTAAAAAAAATAATTGCATTTTACAAATAGGTGGTTCTGACCAATGGGGAAATATCGTCAATGGCATTGAATTAATCAGAAGAATTTTACAAAAAGAAGCTTTTGGCCTCACAACTCCTTTAATAACTCTTTCTTCAGGAGATAAAATGGGTAAATCTGAAAAAGGCGCAGTATGGTTAGATAAAAAATTATTTTCTGCATATGACTACTGGCAGTTCTGGAGAAACACTGCTGATGAAGATATTAAAAAATTTTTAAAATACTTCACTGAAATAGACACAAGTGAAATATCTAAAAAAATTGAGAACGAGAAAGACATCAACAAATTAAAAATATTGTTAGCAAATGAAGCGACCAACATATTGCATGGTTCAAAAGCTGCCAAAGACAGTGAGGAAACCGCAAAAGAAACTTTTATTCGAGGTGGTATTGGAAAAGAAATACCTGAAAAAAAAATTTCTAGAAAATTAATTTCAAAAGGAATTAACATTATAGACTTAGTTTTTCAGAATGGTCTTTCTTCTTCAAAAAGTGATGCGAGAAGAATATTGAAAAATAAAGGTATTAAAATAGATGACCAAATTATCAGTGATGAAAAAAAAATAATTGGCTTAGAAGAGTTTTCAGAAAAAAACCATATTAAATTATCTATCGGAAAAAAAACACACTTAAAGGTTACAGTTATTTAGAATTTATTTTTTTTATATTTTCCAATGCTCGAGTAATAAACCTTGGTGTAAGAGTTTTGACAGGATTAACGGTCGTTTTTAAATCATCTGGTAAACCTTTAATTTTAAAACTTAATCCAAAAAGACCTTCTCCAGCTTTTTTACTAATCAAAATATCACCTACTACTGGAATCTTTGAAATTAAAGTGTTTAAGGTTTTGGCGGGTATCAATGTTCCTCTTAAACTAATTAATCCACCTCCTCTTTCCACATATCCTTCCATTAAAATTGAAATGGATGGACCAATCATAAATATTTCTTTTATATTCATGGTGGTTGGATCAGTCTCATATTTTATAATCAGAGTATCAAAAGTTATGCCTTCGCCTTTTAATGTATCGGTAAGACCTTGTAGGTCTGCTAAACTCAGTAGTTTTGCAAAAGCAGGGGCTTTGATTAATTTAAAATTATCTACTGTTAGAACTGCAGAAGAATTTTTATCATCAAATTTTGATACATAAAGTAAATTTCCATTCCTCAATCCGTCAAAAAATTTGTAACTATTCACTACTGGTCTGGCTATATCTGAATAAATTTCCAAAATTTTTCTGTTAGAATTTTTTTCTTTTTTTAAAGAAACGTCTAAGTATTTACCATTTGTAAATTCACTTTTTCCAGAAAGTTTTTCAAAATTGCCCTTATTAATAAATCCGATAAGTCTAAACTTCTCTAGTGGAAACTCAGTATTTGTCGAAACTTTATCAAAATCAATCTCAACCTTTTTTGATATATTTTTCAAAAAATTACTTTTATTTTCTTTACCAAGTGCTTTTGCCAGTAATTTTGCATCAAAATTTGTGCCTTTAATTTTAATTTTTTCCTTATTTTCAATTGTAAAATTGTTGTTAAATTCAGCGTTTAGTTTGGTTTTCACATAAATTTTGTCAAAATCTAATAAATAATAATCTTTACTTAATTTTAAATTTTCTATCTGAAATAAATCTTGATCGCTTGAAAAATAAATTTTATTAAAAAAAAGATTGTCCTTTTTTTTAATAAAAAATTCGCATGAAAGACTGGATGACTTAAGATCATTAGAATTCGAAGAATAATTTATTAATGGAATTTTTATTGGATTTTTTCCTGTAAAAATGACATTTAATTTATTAATTTTATTTTTCTTATTGTAAGTAAAATTGTGAAATTCTTCATTAGTTTTGATTTGTCCAAAAATTGAAAATTTATCTATTTTTTTGTTCTTGTAATCTAAATTAAAATTCAAATCTTTTAGATGAATTTTTTCTATTTTTTCCTTTAGAAGCCTATTATTTATTTTTTCTTTTAGATCAATCGTTAAATGAGTTAGTGAGCCCGTTCCATTAATGTCAAATTTTTTTATTGCTAGTGTTTTATCTAGCTTTAAATTAACTGTATTTGTAAAAGATCCTTTTAAAGATAAATTTGAAAAATTGTTAGTATTAAATCCAACTATAGAAAATATTTTTTTACTATTTGGTCCCGAAGAATTAATTTTATTTTTCAATACTGCGGTAATATTATGCTCTTCTTTATCTTTATTATAATCTATTTTGCTTTCATAAATTTGAAGGCCATCCAATTTGCCAGATAAGTCTTGTAAATTTAATGACTGCTTTTCATAAAAAAAATTAAAATTTATGTCCTTAATTAAATGTTCATTTTTAATATTAATCACCGTTTCTTTTACGAGGCCACTTACATTAAAGTTGTCTTTTGGTTTAAAACTTTCATCAAATTCTATTTCAGAATAGATTTTAAATTTTGAGCGCTTAACATTGTTTAGTAAAATTTTCCTAAAGTTGCCTGGCTTGCTTCTCACAATTATCGATTTTATTGAATTAAAGTCTATATAATTGGTGTTTATACTTACTTTATTAATACTATTTTTATTTTGTAATAGGGAAAGTAAATTTATATCTGCTCTGAGAGTATTTAAAGGAATTGGTTTTTTTAAATAACTAACCTGTGGATTAATAAAATTTACAAAAATACTAATTTTTTTTACATCTAATAAAATTGAAATTTTTTCAAAGTTTAGATCTAAATTTTGATCATTTTTTTTAATTTGAGAAATTATGATATTGTTAAATTTTTTTGTTTCATAACCAAAATAAGATAAATAAAATAAAACAATTATTAATAAGATGAAAAGTGTAGAGAGTGTTAAAAAAATAGCTTTTTTCATTTATTTTTTGCTCTGAAGATTGACCCTTCAATAAACTCATCGATATTACCGTTTAGTACTTGGTCTGGATTTGTATTTTCAATATCATATCTTAGATCCTTTACAAGCCTGTAAGGCTGTAATACATACGACCTGATTTGATGTCCCCAGCCAATATCTGTTTTAGAATCGATTTCACTTTTATTTTTATCTTCCTTTTTTTGAAGTTCATGTTCGTAAAGTCTGGCTTTTAACATTTTGTAACACGTTTCTTTATTTTTATGTTGAGACCTTTCGTTTTGACATTGAACTACAATTTTAGTTGGTAAGTGTGTAATCCTAACAGCGCTATCAGTGGTATTAACATGCTGTCCTCCTGCACCACTAGATCTATATGTATCAATTCTCAAATCTTTTTCATTAATAACTATATCAATATTGTCATCAACACAGGGGTAAACCCAAATACTTGCAAAGCTTGTGTGTCTTCTGGCACCTGAATCAAATGGCGAAATTCTTACCAGCCTATGAACTCCTGACTCTCTTTTCATGAGTCCGTAAAGATTTTCACCAGTAACTTTAAGGGTAGAGGATTTTATCCCGGCCTCTTCACCTCTATGTTCGCTAATCATTTGATATTTGAAATTTTTTTTATCAAACCATTTCAAATACATCCTTCTCAACATTTCTGCCCAATCTTGACCTTCGGTACCCCCAGCGCCAGCATGAATTTCGATATAAATATCTAAGTTATCATTTTCACCAGACAAAAAACACTTAATCTCAAATTTTTTTATTTCTTGTAAAATATCAAATATTTTTTTTGAACAATCATTGAGTGTGGCTAAATCATTTTCATCTAGTGCTAATTTATTTAGATCTTTAAGATTATTTAATTCTTTTTCTGTATTAAAATAAAAGTTTAAAATATTCTCTAAAAAATTCTTTTCCTTTACTACTTTTTTCGATTGATTAACGTCTTTCCAAAAATCTTTTTTTAAAATTTTAGAATTTAGAAATAGTATTCTATCCTTAACTTTATTGTCATCAAAGATACCCCCTTATATTTAAAAGAGAATTTTCTGATAGCTCAATATTTTTCTGAAAATTATTCATTAATAGAATCTTCTAAATTTTTTGAACTTATCATGATTTTTTCCTAAACCTAAATTTTTTAAGTTTATTTCCTTTAGGCTATTTTCTTTAAAAGATTCGGATATTGCTTTGGCTTTGGAAAAACTGGTAACTTCTCCTGTATCGTAGTCAATAGGAAAAAAATAAATGTTTTCGGGAATCTTAAAAGGTCTCATGTCTTCCTTATATATAGCACTTTCAACAAATTTTTTAAATATTGGTAATGCAGTTTTTGAACCAGTTTCAAATTTACCAAGAGATTTTGGCGTATCATATCCTATATACACACCTATTGCTAAGTCAGATGTAAAACCTATAAACCAGGCATCAAGATATTTGTTTGTTGTTCCGGTTTTACCTGCCAGGGGCACATTTAAATTTTTTAATTTTTTACCGGTGCCTCTTTTAACAACGCCTTCAAGCATTGATGTTATTTGATACGCTGTTTGTTCACTAATCACTTGTTTATATTTATCTAAAATTATTGGAAAAAAATTTTCATCATCTTTGTTAACACTGCATCCTTTACAAATTTTAGTTTCTGAATTATAAATTGTTTTCCCTCTTCTGTTTTGAATCCGATTGATTAAAATAGGTGTTATCTTTTTGCCTCCATTTACAAATGTACAATAAGCACTTGTTAATTTTAAAAGAGTTGTTTCGTGAGATCCTAAAGACACCGATAAAAGTTCAGGAACATTTTCATAAACGCCTAAATCTACTGATGTTTTAGAAATTTTATCGAAACCTAGCTTTTGTGCTATTCTCACTGTCATTAAATTTCTAGATTTCTCTATCCCTTTTCTTAAGGTGGAGGGTCCATAAAACTTTTTTCCATAGTTTTCCGGTTTCCAATCTTTTAGTCCCACTCCCTGTTCGCTTACAAAAGGCGCATCTAAAATTAGAGAGTTTGGTAAAAAACCATTTTCTAAAGCAGAAGCATAAACAATTGGTTTAAAGGCAGATCCGGGCTGTCTTTTTGCTTGGGTAACTCGATTAAATTCACTAGACTTAAAACTATAACCTCCCACTAAAGCTTTTACCTTGCCATTATGAGGATCCATTACTACTATGCCGCCATTAACTAATGGTAATTGTTTAAGTGTCCAAATATTATTCTTAGTCTTTTTAACAAATATTAAATCCCCAATTTCAAATAAGTCGATGAAATCTTTTCTTCTTGTCCATTCTAAATTTTCAAAGGGCATTTTGGCTATTTTGTTTGTGTCAATAAATTTAATTTCAGATGTATAATTATCAACTTTGAGGATTTGAACAATTTCCCAATTTAATGTTTCGTCAATTTTAATATCGTTTATTACATTTTTCCAATTCTTATCTTTAAAAATATTAGAAATTGGCCCTCTCCATCCGTGACGTTTGTCATATTTTTCTATACCAAATCTTAAAGAATTAAGTGCTGCTATTTGATATTTTCTGTCCAAAGGAGTACTGATTGATAAGCCTTCTGAGTAAAGCTTTTCAAAACCATAATCTGTTTTAACAATTCTTCTTACTTCTTCTGTATATGATTTTGCATCCTTTATAGGAAAAACTTTTCTTTTTTTTAAATTTATCTTTTGTTTTAAAAATTTTTGAAGCTCATCATTAGAAATATATTCATTATCGTTTAAATTTTTTAAAACCATATTTCTTCTAGCTGTTGCTTTTTCAATTGAATTGTAAGGGTTATATTTACTCGGCGCTTTAGGAAGAGCGGCTAAAAGAGCAGCCTCATTATAATTAAGTTCTTTGACCGACTTATTAAAGTATTCTAAACTTGCTGATGCAACTCCATATGTGCCTTTACCAAGATAAATTTCATTAAGATAAAGTTCTAAAATTCTTTTTTTGGAATATGCTTTTTCTATTCTAAAAGCTAATATGGCTTCTTTAATTTTTCTTTTTAAAG
>Ga0208409_1001220_pt1 | contig 10728 bp, 10 predicted proteins | sample ETNtaG_29_FD_185784 | JGI IMG/M metagenome (GOLD analysis project Ga0208409, IMG submission 185784) | Marine microbial and viral communities from oxygen minimum zone, Eastern Pacific Ocean - ETNP201406SV201 (SPAdes) (version 2) | ecosystem: Environmental > Aquatic > Marine > Oceanic ...
GTCGGATGGCCCACCGGTCTCCCCAGCCGAAACAGCCTCGACGTACAGCTCGGCCGCCTTCGCCGACGCATCGACGGATCCGGCCTGGTGTTGCGAACCGTGCGCTCCCGGGGCTGCATGCTCGCCGCCCGACCCGCCGCCTGAGCGACCTCCCGAAAGCCCACCACCGCAGACGCCGGGGCTATCCTCCGGCCACCATGGACCAGCGCAAGTTCGAGCCCCACCACGCCGCCATCGGGCTCGGCATCCTCGTCGCCCTCTTCACCGCCGCCTCAGGCATCGCCGCCACGGTCAACGGCTGGCACGACGACTCCGAAATCACCCGCGAGGTCTTCGGGAACATCCCCGACGCCCTGAAGGTGACCTTCTACACGGTCATTCCCGTGCTGATCGTCTACGGCGCCGTCCTGTTCGCCAACCGCATGAAGAACTGGGAGCGCGGCGCCCCCGACAACCGGTCCACCAACGCCCACAACGCCAAGCGCCGCTTCAGCGACTTCCGGGCCGGCGTCTACATGCAGACGCTGCTGCGCGAACCGGCCGCCGGCCTCATGCACTCCCTCATCTACTTCCCGTTCCTGATACTGCTGGCGGTCACCACCGTCCTCGAGGTCAACCACCAGGTCCCCGAGGCCCTCAAGTTCCTGCACGGCGACGTCTACCGGGCCTACACGCTGGTCGGCGACATTGCCGGCGTGCTGTTCCTGGTCGGCGTGGCCTGGGCGCTACTGCGCCGCTTCGGCCCGCGCCGGTTCCGGCCCTACCGAATCCGCATCAAGACCAGGCCCGAACACGCCGCCGGCCTCGTCGTGTTCGCCACCATCGGCATCACCGGCTTCGGCGCCGAGGCGTTCCGCATCGCCGCCACCGCCGCCGACCACGGTGGCGAGTTCCCGTCGGCCGAAACCTGGTCGATCATCGGCTACCCGCTGGCGCAGGCCGTCGACTCGATCGACTTCTTCGCCGATTCGGTCCACGGCTGGCACCAGGCCTGGTGGATCGTCCACGTGCTGGCATTCATGGCCTTCCTGGCGCTGCTGCCGATCACGATGCTGCGCCACATGTTCACCTCGCCGCTGAACATGTACCTGCGCGACCGCGACCGGCCCAAGGGCGCCATGAAGCCGCTGCCCAACCTCATGGAGACCGAGCTCGAGAGCTTCGGGGTCTCCACCATCGAGGAGTTCACCTGGAAGCAACTGCTCGACACGGATTCGTGCACCATGTGCGGCCGCTGCACCGCCGTCTGCCCGGCACACGCCACCGGCAAGCCGCTCGACCCCCGCGAGATCGTGCTCAAGACCGGCGAGGTCATGGCCGCCACCGGCACCCCGGTCGTGTCGCCCCCGATCGGCACCGACGCCGAGCTGACCGTGCCCGCCAACTGGATGTTCGACCGCATCACCTCCGAGGAACTGTGGGCCTGCACCAGTTGTCGGGCCTGCGACGAGAACTGTCCGGTCAACATCGAGATCCTCGACAAGATCCTCGACATGCGGCGCTACCTGTCGCTCATGGAGTCCGACTTCCCGACGGAACTGGGCGCCGCCTACCGGTCGATGGAGAATTCGGGCAACCCGTGGGGCCTCTCGCAGAGCGACCGCACCGAATGGGTCGGCGACCTCGAGGGCATCGAGGTCATCGACGGCGGCGACCCGTTCGAGGCCGAGTACCTCTACTGGGTGGGCTGCGCCGGATCGTTCGACGACAAGAACAAGAAGGTGTCGCGGGCCATGGCCCAACTCATGCAACGTGCCGGCGTGTCGTTCTCGATCCTCGGCCCGTCCGAGATGTGCACCGGCGACCCGGCCCGCCGCTCCGGCAACGAGTACATCTTCCAGATGCTGGCCATGCAGAATGTCGAGACCCTCAACGGCATGGGCGTCAGGAAGATCGTCACCCAGTGCCCCCACTGCTTCAACACCCTCGCCAACGAGTACCCGCAGATGGGCGGCCACTACGAGGTCGTCCACCACAGCCAACTGCTCGAATGGCTCGTCGAGCAGGGGAGGCTCGACCTGTCCGAGGCCCGCCTCGACGAGCGGCTCGTCTACCACGACTCCTGCTACCTGGGTCGCCACAACGACGTCTACCTGGCACCCCGCCGGGTGGTCGGCAGCATCGGCGGCATCAAACTGGTCGAGGCCGAGCGCAGCGGCACCAAGGGCATGTGCTGCGGTGCCGGCGGTGGCCGCATGTGGATGGAGGAGGACATCGGCAAGAACATCAACGTCGATCGCTCCCAGGAACTGCTGGCCACCGGCGCCACCCGGATCGCCACGGCCTGCCCGTTCTGCTACGTGATGATCGACGACGGCGTGAAGGGCGAGGGCATCGAGGAATCAGAGGTGAAGGTGGGCGACATCGCCCTCCATGTGCTCGACGCACTCCAGAACGGCGAGGCGGCCCAGTCCGGCTAGTTGGACAAACCGAAGAACCGGACGGCGTTGTCGCCCAGGACCGCTGCCCGATCGTCGTCCGAAAGGTGGGCGGAGGCCTCCACGAGCCGGCCGGGGTGTTCCTCACCGAGTGGAAACGGGGCGTCGGAGCCGAGCATGATCCGCTCGACGCCCATCACGGCGACCAGCAGGCGTAGGGCATCGTCGGAGAACACCGCCGAGTCGACGCTGAACCGGTCCACGTAGGTCGACGGCGGGTTCGGGCAGTCGGCCCGGACCAGGTCCCGCCTGTGCCAGGCGTTGTCGACCCGGCCCAACTGGGCAGCAAAGTTGCCGCCGCCGTGTGCGAAGCACAGCCGCAGCCCCCGGGGCAGGCGCTCGAACGTCCCGGACAGGATCAGCGACAGGATCCCCAGATGGGTCTCGGCGGGCATGCCTACCAGCCACTCCAGCATGTGGCCCGGCATCCGGTCGGCGGCCATCATGTCCCACGGGTGCACGAGGACCGGGATGTCCTCATCGGCACAGTGGTGCAGGAACCGCACCATGTCCGGATCGTCGAGGTTCCGCCCAACGAGGTGGTTGCCGATGTGCACGCCGACATGACCGTCCGCCACGGCCCTCGACGCCTCGGCACAGGCCCGGTCCACATCCTGGAGAGGAACCTGGCACAACGGCCGAAGCCGATCGGGGTGGGCGGCGCACATCTCGACAGCCAGGCCGTTGACCAGGCGGCACCAGCGCCCTGCGGTGTCCGGGTCGGCGTCGTAGCCGAACAACAGGGGCGTGACGGACACGACCTGGATGGCGACACCGTGTTCGTCCATGCGGGCCACGCGGACATCCGGGTCCCAGAGCGAGGCCTCGACCGGCCGGTACTCCCGGGTGCCGACCATGAGCTGGCCGGTCCCGTCGACGTCGTCACGCAACCAGGGACCGTCGGCGCCGAGCATCGCCCCCTGTTCCCGGGTGATCCGCGGGAAGAAGTGGGCGTGGACGTCGACCTTCATTCCCGGTAGGCCTTGCCGGTCAACCACTGCCGGGATGGAGTGCCCCACAGTTCGGACAGGTCCTCGCCTCGTGGTCGGCGTAGAAGGCCTCGAACAGGGGTGGCAGGTCGTCGACGATCGATTCCAACTGGACCTCGACCCGGTGGATCAGGTGGTGGCAGCCGTCGCAGTACCACTCGAACCCGTCGACCTCGCCCTCTGGCCGGGCGTACTCGACGACCAGGCCGATGCCTTCGGGGTCCCTACGCTGCGGCGAGTGCCGAACGCCTGGCGGCAACAGGAACACCTCTCCTTCACCGATCTGGATGTCAACCGGTGGCTGACCCTCGGCCTCCATGATCCGCAGCACCATCGAGCCCTCGATCTGGTGGAAGAACTCGGGGAGGGGGTCGTCGTGGTAGTCGGTGCGCTCGTTGCCGCCTCCGACGATCATCACGATCATGTCGGAGTCGAGCCAGACCTGCTTGTTGGCGACCGGCGGCTTCAACTCGTGGCGGTGCTCGTCGATCCAGGCCGACAGGTCGAAGGGGGGGCGCACGGCTCAGGCCCTGTTCCGGAGTCGGGCGGTGGCCTTGACCTCTACCAGGAGGTGGGGATGCGGCAGCGCACGCACGCCGACCGTGGTCCGGGCAGGGGCCTCGTTCCCGTCGAAGAACCCGGTCCATGCAGCGTTCCAGGCGTCGAAGTCCTCGATGTCGACGAGAAACGCCGTGACGTCGACCAGGTCGGTCCGGTCGAGCCCGACCTCGGCCAGCACCCGTTCGACGTTGCCGAGCACGGCCTCCGACTGGACACCGGCGTCCAGTCGGACCGTGCCGTCAGCGGTGACCGTGGCGCCCTCGATCGTGTCGTCGGCCCTACGGGCGCTGGTGCCCGACACGTGGACCAGGTCGCCGGCGACACGGGCGTGCGGGAAGGACCCTCGGGTGGCCGGGAGCGGACCGGTCACCGGCCGAAGTTCTCCCAGTAGCGGCTGGGGCGGGGGCCCTCCTGGCCCCGGTACTTCGAACCGAGCACGCCGGACCCGTACGGGTTGTCGGCAGCCGAGGTCATCTGCACGAACGAGATCTGGCCGACCTTCATGCCCGGGTAGAGCGTGATCGGCAGGTTCGCCACGTTCGACAACTCGAGGGTGAGTTGGCCGTCCCAGCCGGCGTCGACGTAGCCGGCGGTCGAGTGGATGAGCAGCCCGAGGCGACCGAGGCTGGACTTGCCCTCGAGGCGGGCCACCAGGTCGTCGGGCACGACCACGCGTTCCGCGGTGGAACCCAGCACGAACTCGCCCGGGTGGAGGATGAAGGGGTCGTCGTCGGAAGCCTCCAGTTGTTCGGTCAGGTCGGTGAGGTCCTCCTTGACGTCGATGATGCCCCGGGTGTGGTTGCGGAAGACGAGGAACCGGTGGTCGAGGCGCAGGTCGATCGACGAGGGCTGCACGCATGCGTCTTCGAACGGGTCGATGACGATGCGGCCGGCGGCGATGGCCTCGCGGATGGAACGGTCGGAGAGGATCATGACGCGCCGATGCTATGCCGGGCGACGAGGTGCCGCTGCCGGTGTCACGACGATGCGTCGGCGATGAGCGAGATGATCTCGAACATCACGGCCATCGACCGGTAGCTCGTGATGTGGTTCGGCGAGTCGACCGTCGGCATGAGGCAGACGACGTCGCCGCCGATGACGTTCCTGCCGCGGACCGACCGGATGAGCTGCACCACCTGGTCCATGGCGAAACCCTCGATGCCCGCCTCGATGTTCGCGACACCGGGGGCGACCGTCGGGTCGAGGCAGTCGAGGTCGAACGTGATGTACAGCGGTCGGTCGCCGATGCGCTCGTCGATGACCTCCATGACCCGTTCGGGACCCATCTCGTCGTAGTCCTGCTTGCGTATGACCTCATACCCGAGGGCATACGACGGTTCGAGCCAGTCGAGCGACCGGACGTTGCCACGGATGCCGACCTGAACCGAGTGCTCCGGGTCGACGTGCCCGCCTTCGACGAGGTAGCCGGCCCAGTGGGCGGCGGACTTAACAGCCCCGAGGAAGTGGGGGATGTTGTGGTAGGCGTCCGTGTGGGCGTCGAAGTGCAGCAGGCAGGCCTTCTCGCCGCCGGTCAGGCGGGCACCCCCACCGGCGACGCCCTGGAGGATGCCGCCGGTGATCGAATGGTCGCCGCCGATCGACACCGGTCGGCAACCCGCCTCTCCGACCTCACGGTAGAAGTCGGTGATGGCCTCGATGCAGGCCTCGTTGTCGTTGGCCCGGGGCAGTGGCACGTCGCCGAGGTCGTGGATCCGGCACGACTCCCACGGGTCGATCCCGAAGTCGTTGTGGACCCGTCGCCCGAGGGCCGAGATGTCGCGCACGGCCCGGGGGCCGAGGTGCTGGTCGCGCTGCGTCGTGCCGTTGCCGGTGCTGTGCGGCACGCCGACCAGGCCGATGTCGGCGTTGGCCGGGTCAGGGTCGTGGGGGCAGCGGAACAGGGTGGGGATGCCGTGCCAGAACAGGCCGTCCATCATGCGCTGCTCGTCGGATCGCGACATCGGCCCTCCCTGGTCGGTGGTTGACCGGCTGTTCAGACAGTCGCCCCGCCGACCGGTCTACCGGCCCACGGGCTTGTGCCGAAAAACTGGTGCACCAGATCCTCGGCGCCGGACGCCGCTGTGTGGAAGGCCAGCGCCGCATCGCAGTCGACGACGACCTCCGGGACGATTCCGGTACGGAGTGGTCGGTGCGGTTCGCTCATGCACGCGAGCGTATGGCACGCCGGTGCCCGCGTCCTGAGCCGGGCCGGCTACAGGCAGGTGCGGAAGAGGTCGAGGGTCCGCTCCCAGGCGGTGGCAGCGGCCGCCTCGTCGTGGGTGCCGAGCGGGTTCTCCCAGTTGGCGAAGGCGTGTCCGGTGTCGGCGTAGAAGTGGAACTCGACGTCCTTGCCCATGCCCCGCAACTGCTCCCCGAGAGCAGCCACCGCGTCGGGCGGGAAGAAGTCGTCGGCGGCAGCGAAGTGACCCTCGACCTTCGCCGTCAGGCCCGACCAGTCGGGGCCGTCATCGCCCAGCGGCGCCCCGTAGAACGGTGCCGCGGCGGCGACCCGGTCGCCCTCGAGGGCGGCAATCATGAGCGCGAGCATCCCTCCCATGCAGAAGCCGACCACGCCGACCGCGTCGCCGGTCATGGCGTCGAGGCCGAGCAGGTGGTCGATGGCGCCCGACATGTCACGGGCGGCCCGATCGGGCGGCAGCGTGGTCATGAGCTCGCCGGCCTTGTCCATCTCGGTGTGCTCGGCGAACTCTCCCCCGTAGAGGTCGGGCGCCAGGGACACGAACCCCTCACCGGCCAGTTGGTCGCAGACGCCCTTGATCTGGGGCACCAGGCCCCACCACTCCTGCAGCACCACCACACCGGGGCCGCTGCCGCTATCGGGAACCGCCAGGTAGCCACCCGCACTCGTACCGTTGACGGAGAACTCCACCATCGAACCGCTCATCACACGCACCTCCAGCGTCGGCGAACCACGCCGCGACTCTAGACGCGGTCGGCTCGGACTACTTCGGAGGCATGCGGATGCCGCCGTCGACCCGGATGACCTCGGCGTTCATGTACGGGTTGGTCAGCAGGTCCATGACCATGAACGCCAACTCCTCGCCGGAGCCGAGGCGCTTAGGGAACAGGACCGACTGGCCGAGGTGGGCCTTGAAGGCGTCACTCTGCTCGCCCTCACCGTAGATCGGGGTGTCGATGAGTCCCGGAGCGATGGTGTTGACCCGGATGCCGACCACCGAGAGGTCGCGGGCGATGGGCAGCGTCATGCCGACGATGCCGCCCTTGGATGCCGAGTAGGCGGCCTGGCCGATCTGACCGTCGAAGGCGGCGGCCGAGGCCATGTTGACGATCGCCCCCCGCTGGCCGTCCTCGTCCATCGGTTCGGTGGCGGCCATGGCGCCGGCGGCCCGGCTGAGCATGTTGAACGACCCGATGAGGTTGACCCGGATGACGAACTCGAACTGCGAAAGGTCGAGCGGCTGGTTGTCCCGGGAGATGGTCCGCCCCGCCATTCCCAGGCCGGCCGAATTCACCAGCGCACGCAGCGGGCCCATCTCGGAGGCGGCGGCCACCGTCGTGTCGGCATCCTCGATGCTGGTCACGTCGCACCGGACGAACAGGCCACCCAGTTCGGAGGCCACGGTCTGGCCGCGTTCCTCGTTGAGGTCGGCTATCACGACCCGGCTACCGGCATCGGCCAGGAGGCGGGCGCTGGCCTCACCGATGCCCGACGCCCCGCCGGTGATGATGGACGAACTGCCTTCCAGGTCCACGCGTGGCACTTGTTGTCTCCTGTCTGGGTCGGGGAAGCATTCAAAGGGCCGCCGGGCCGGTCGCCTCGGATGACGAGTAGGTTCTCCTGCAACCACAGGTTTCGCGGGTGTTGTTCAATGGTAGAACCTCAGCTTCCCAAGCTGATGACGCGAGTTCGATTCTCGTCACCCGCTCTCAGCCACTGGGCTCCTCCCCATGGCCCCGGCCGCTTCCGAGCAGGAGGTACGACGCCCGCTCCGGCGGGCTCTCGGCCAGCAGGAAGCGAACCGCCACCTGGATCCGCCGGTAGCCGCGGAGCGGGATCCAGTTGGGGACCTCCGGGTCACCCCCCGACACCACGACGACGACCCGCCCATCGTCGTTCGCCACGAACCTCTCGCTGTTCACCGATGCCGGCAGGACCCGCTGCTCGATCGACTCCAGCCACGGCGTGCAGACGGTCACCGACCAGAAGCGACAGGGCGGCGGGGTAAAGGAAATCTCGAGACGCTGTCCGGGTTCCACCACGGCTCGGCACCCCTGATAGGCGATGTCCGGCGTCGGGTGGAACACCGACACCAGGTCGCCCGAAGTCGGTACACGGTCGACCACACCGTCGCCGACGCCGTCCGGGAGAAGCATGAGCGCATCAAGGGCCGCGTCGGCACGCAACTGGGCAACCACCCAATCGGCGGCCTCGCCGACTGCGGCGGCCAGCTCTCCGGGGTCCGGTGGGCCGTCGACCACCGGACCGTCGGTGCGTTCCACCTGAACGGCCGCCGGATCGGCCAGGGTCGGGTCGGCTAGGTAGTGGCGCACCATCACCCGGAAGGCGCCGGGGTCGAGGTGGATCCCTGCCGGATCGCCGGGGGCCACCTGGGCTCCAACCTCCACCGCAAAGCGGCCGTCGACCCGGACCAGGTCGTCGTCTAACACCGAGTCGACGATGTGCACGGAGCCACCGGCCTGATCCCGCCCGTAGGCAACGAGGCCCACGTAGAGGGCGGCCCCGGGATCGATGATCAGACGGTAGGTGTGGTCGGCTGAGACGGGCACCGTCGTGTACACGGTGTCGGGACTGTCACCCAGGAACTTTCGGGTCGGCGACATCCAGACGGTGGGTAGCGGGCGGGCCGGGTCGGCCCGCTCCACGTGCAGGTCCAACGCCGCCGACAGCAGGCGGAGCACGTGTCGGTGCGCGTCGGCTTCCTCGACCGCATCGTCAAACGGTCCGAGGGTGCCGACCGCCTGACGAACTCGATCCAGGAGACGCTCCGTCGCCGATCCGGTTCCCTCCCGTTCCATGGGGCAACACTCCAACCAGCCATGACGAAACACCAAACCCGGCCGTCCACACAAGCCTCTGCGAGCCAACCATGGACGATGGCGGGGTTCGATTCTCGTCACCCGCTCTCCGGTCCGGATCGGGACCCGCCGCTAGTGTGCCACTGTGATCCCCGGGCCCGGCGAGACGCTCACGACCGCCGACTACCACACGGCCGGCGAGCCCTTCCGGATCGTCGATGCCGGACCGATGGAAGGCCGGACCGTGCTGGACCGTCGCTCCTGGGCGCAGGAGCACCTCGATGACCTCCGGCGGTTCCTGGTCAACGAGCCCCGCGGCCACGCCGGCATGTACGGCGGGTTCGTGGTCCCGGCCGACGACGTCGACGGCGACCTCGGCGTCGTGTTCTTCCACAACTACGGGTTCAGCACGGCGTGCGGCCACGGCACGATCGCCCTCGTCGCCTGGGCCGTCGACGAGGGCGTCATCGACGTGCCGCCCGGTGCCGACCGACTGGAGGTCGTGGTCGACGTGCCGTCGGGACGGCTCCCCACGGTGGCCCGGATCGAGGACGGACGGGTGGCGTCGGTGCGCTTCCGCAACGTGCCCTCGTTCATGGCCGCCACGGGCATCGAGGTCGGCACCTCGTTCGGACCGGTCGAGGCGGAGGTGTCGTTCGGTGGCGCCTTCTACGCCTCGGTGGCGATCGACGACCTGCCGCTCTCGGTGGCAGCCGACCACGTCGGCGACCTCATCACCCTGGGCGGCGAGGTCAAGGCGGCGCTGGCCGGCCACGGATCGCATGTGCATCCGACCGACGACAGGCTCTCGGGCTGCTACGGCACGATCCTGCACGAGACGCTCGATGCGAACCCGCTCCGCCAGCGGAACGTCACGATCTTCGCCGACGGCCAGGTCGACAGGTCACCCTGCGGCTCCGGCACGTCGGCCCGCCTGGCGCTCCTGCACCACCACGGGATCGTCAGCGTCGACGACGCCCTCCACAACGAGGGCATCGCCGGCGGCGTGTTCCTCGGACGCATCGAATCGGTTGCCGACGACGGCACCGTCGTGACCACCGTCGAGGGATCAGCCCACCGGCACGCCACCAGCGCCTTCACGCTCGACCCCGCCGATCCCCTCGGCCTCGGGTTTCAGCTGCGATGAGCGCACTTCCGTACTTCGACGCCGAGGCCATCGTGGCCGCCGTACCGATGCCCGCCGCCGTCGAGGTGCTCCGGGAGGCGTTCCGCGACCTCGGCGACCTGCACCCGCGACGGGGGGTCTCGCTGGGCCCATCCGACGACCTGCTGATGATGCCGGCGGTCGCCCCGGCGGGCATCGGCATCAAGATCGTGACGGTCGTGTCGGGCAACCCGGCGCGGGGGCTGCCGCTGATCCACGGCCACTACCTGTTCTGCGACCGGGAGACCGGTGTACCGCTGGCGACCCTCGACGGATCAGCCCTGACCGCCCTGCGCACACCCGCCGCCTCGGCGCTGGCGACCGACGTGCTCGCCCGCCCCGACGTGCGCACGCTGGGCATCTTCGGCACCGGGGTCCAGGCCCGCGGCCACGTCGAGGCCGTGCTTGCGGTGCGCCCGGGGATCGAGTTGATCGCCGTGTGCGGTCGCACGCCCGAATCGGGTGAGGCGTTCGCCGCAGGGGTCGAAGCCGGCCGGCGCACCGTGGTCGCCGCCACCGCCGCCGAGGCGGCCGCCTGCGACGTCGTGTGCGGGTG
>Ga0208409_1001223_pt1 | contig 10717 bp, 10 predicted proteins | sample ETNtaG_29_FD_185784 | JGI IMG/M metagenome (GOLD analysis project Ga0208409, IMG submission 185784) | Marine microbial and viral communities from oxygen minimum zone, Eastern Pacific Ocean - ETNP201406SV201 (SPAdes) (version 2) | ecosystem: Environmental > Aquatic > Marine > Oceanic ...
GGAATTTAGACCAAAAAAAAGGGCGACCGAAGCCGCCCTTCTTAATTTGTTATTCAACAAATATTACATGATGTTCTTAACTTGAACACGTCTGTAGTATCTGTTAGCATTGATTGCACCAACACCGTCAGAAACAATTGCTGAACTAGCACTTGCACCAGCAAAAGGATTAGCAACAAGACCGTATCTCGTCTTAAATCCAATTTTTGGCTGGAAAGTATCTTGTCCAACAGCTCTTACCATTTGTAAAGGTACATATGGGCAGTAAAATAATCCTGCGTCATATGGCGATGTTCCTTTGTAACCAACAACATAGTATTGTTTAGTAGGACTTGCATTTGAAGCTAAATTAGCAGCATATGGGTCTATATAAACTTTAAACTTACCGTTTAATACACCAGCAAAAGTATTGCCAGTATCGTCAACGTTTAGGTTGTTGTTTAACGCAGGAGTGTAATCTAACACACCAGCCATTTGTAAAGCACTAGCAACGTCTGAAGAGCAGATAATCATATTACCTTTTCCACGTCTTGTTCTTTGTGCGATAGTATTAGCATCTCTTTCCAATTGGAACATAAGGCCTTTAAATCTTTCAACAGACCATCTACCATTAGAGTCTGTGTCAAGGTCAAATATACCAGCGGTTGTTGTGTTAATAGCAGCGTGTGAGTTGTCGTTATCAGCAGCGCCGACTTCAGCAGTTCTGTAAACTGTTCTAACTACTTCTCTATTGATTTCCGCAAGGATCTCAGCAGATAAGATGTTTGATAATTCAGTTTCAGCGTCTAAACCATGGATTGCTTTTAAATCTTGTGCAAGTTCCATAGTATATTCTGCTTTAAGTGCTCTGCTTTTCGCAGTCACAGTTGATTTTTCAATTGAAAATGCCATCTCAGCAAAACTGTTAGCAGCAGCGTCTCCAAGTGCCTCAGCGTAATCAGTCGTCATACCAGTACCAGCAGTATAGCCAGTAGATGTTCCGATTGAGTCGTTAAGTACAGCAGGGTTTTCGCCTGTGTGTGCAGGACCAGTTTTATTTGCTACAGATGATCCAGCAGCATTTCTACCACTAAAGTCTGTATCAGCTTCGTCAAAAAGAGCTTCACCACCACTTTGAGAGGCATATCTGCTTCTCATAGCGAAAATCAAGCCTGTTGGGCCTGACATTGGTTGTACGCCAGCAATATCGTAAGCGATAAGGTTAGGCATAGCTCTTCGTACTAAGCTAATTAAAATAGGATTCCAATTAGATACTGAACTACCAGTTGCGTTTGCAGGAGCTGCTTCACTTAAAAACTGAGCATCTTCTTTCAAACTTTTTTCTTGGTTTTCCAATATCATTGATGTAACGGCACGTTTGTAACTGTCCTTCACTTCGGGAAGATCAGGATGATCTAAAACGGGCTGCCACTTTTGTTGTATTGATTCAGATAAAAACATATTTCTATCTCTCCTTCTTTTTAGTTATTAACTAAAACCCCTATCTATTTAAGATAAGGATTTTTCTTTGTTTTACTAATTGCAGCAGTATATGCAGCCATACTTTCCGATAAATTCGGAGAAGCATCATTGTCCGCTACTTCATTAGATTGTTTATCACTCGCTTCTGCTTTAGGGAAGTAAGAATCTTTTAAAGTTTCTATACTTTTTCTAAAACTGTCTGCGTCCTTATATTCAATTCCTTCTGCTAAACCTTTAAGTTTTTCAGTTTCAGTTTCAGCAAGATCACTAGATACGTCATTTATAATTCCTTCTCTAGTAAATTCACCAACCTTCTGATTTAACTCAATGCTCTTTTCAATAGATTTGTTATTTTCTTCTTTTAACTTCTCTATCTCAGCAGCTTGACTCTCAATAACATCATACTTCTCACTTGGAACATTGATGTAATGAGATTCAAATAACGTTTTAAGACCACCGATAAAATCTTCAGTAATCTCGGCTCTTAAACCTTTTTCTATCGCCAATTCGTTTTCTTTCATCCACTCCTCAACGACATAGTTTAGATATGCGTCAACTTTTTCTACGATTTCTGATTTAGTTTCTTCAACTCTCTCAGCAACTTTAGTTTCGTATTCGCCTTCTAATTTTTCAATTTCTTCAACAAGTTTTGCTTTTACAGCAGATTCGAAGATTGTAGCCGCTTTAGCTTTAAATTCTTCTGAAAGGTCTTCACCTTCAGTTAATGCTTTAACGTCTTCTTTCATATCAAGGTTTTTCACTTTATCTTTAGCAGTTTCGTTTTCTTTTTTAACTTCTTTTTCTTTTTCTGCTTTAGCATCGTCTTCCTTGACTTCAGCTTTCTTCTCATCTTCTTTCTTGTCTTCAGTTTCTTTAACGTCTTCTTTTTTCTTTTCGTCAGAATCTTTTTCGTCAGATTCTTTAACGTCTTCTTTTTTCTTTTCGTCTTCTTTTTCGTCAGACTCTTTAGCGTCTTCTTTTTTCTTATCAATTGCTTTTTGCAAAGCAGCTGGAAGTTCGCCTTCTTTCACTGTTCCTTTTTTTGCTTTTGGATCAACTGAAGCACCTATTGCGTCAGCAGCTCTATTTGCTGCTGTTGTTCCTGCGGCTGTTCCTGCAGCTGCAGCTCCAACTCTTCCTAAAGCCATTAATGGATTTTCTTTTACTTCTTTTTCGTCTTTTTTCTCTTCCGCTTCTTTTACAGCTTCTTTTTCTTTTTCTTTATCAGCGTTAGCTTTTAAAGCTTCTTTTTCTTTATCTTCTGTATCTTCAGCTTTTAGAGATTTTCCTGCGGCGTCAGCTTGGCCTGCACTTTTTTGGTGTGGGTCACCTGTAATATGTTTGACCCCTTGTGCGAAATCCGATTTTGGATCACTTGGGTGCGTAACTGCTTTAGTCAACACTTGTTGAACAGTTGCAGCCAATGATTTGGGCGCTTCAGCTGGAACGGCGTTTCTTTTTGGCAAATCTGCCTGATTGTTAGCCATTGTTATTTTCTCCTTCTTTACTTTTACTTTTTAATTAATGTAATAGATCCACTACTCCTAACGGAAAGTGTCAATTACTATTTATAAAACTACAGCTTTTTAAGAAAAGACTCAAACACTTTAGCATTAATTTCTGCTCTATTGTTTCGTGCCTTTTGATCTGCTTGTAATTTTAATTCATTTATTTCTTGCTCTTTCAAAACGCCATTGTTCCAAATCCACTCTTTTCCTTCCATAATACCTTCTACAAAGGCATCAGGAGCTGATGGATCTGCGACTATATCAGCCGCTGTTGCAAGATAAAAATCGTCTTTGACTATGTTGGCAGTACCTGTTTGAATAAGTGTGCCCATTCCTCTACTTGAAACTCCAAGTGTTGCACCCTCATCTATTAAACTTTTCACTATTTTTCCATATGGGGTATCTAAAACTCGGGCTTCGCCTATAAAATTATTGCCTTCGGGATGTAGAGCTTTTATCATATGCGAAACTCTTTCTAGGTTAACGGTAGGACCGTCTGGATGGCCTAGTTCGCCAAATGCTCTATTCTTTTCTATGAACTCTCTATTATATCTATGAACTTCTTTTTGAAGAATCTCTTTAGGATAGATCCTTCCATTCTTATTTTTAACATCGGACTGTAAAAAAACACCTTTAATGGCGTAATTTTTTTTGCCATCTCGTTCTTCTACAATGTATTTTGCTTGTGTAACTTCCTCGGTTATTAATCTCATTTGTATCTATCTCTAATTTCTCTTTATTATTTATACAAATAACTATCTAAAAACCACTAAAATCGTATAATTATCTCCATTTGCAAAGTTTTTAGTAGATAGTAAAACATCACCTGTTGGTGCTGTTGCGTTGTTTAATATCTCATTACCATCGGCACGTAAATCCCAAAACCCTTGACCAGACAACAAAACACCTGTAGCGTTTGTTGTACCATCCCATATTAATTCAACGGCAGACTTTGAATTGGATGTATTTACTGACCAAAATATTTTTGATATTTTACGATTACCGTCTTCAGTCATAAAAGTTGTTGCCGAAGCGTCAACCTTTTGTACTAAAGTTTCACCTGTGCCATCTGAATAATTGGTTAGTTTAACCGCATATTTGACACCTGTAGTATCTGTTAATACCTGTGTAGATATTGTATCAGCCATTATTAGTTACCAAAGCCAACTGATTTGATTAGTTCCAAATAAACAAAACCGTCTGTACTAGTTCCTGGTGTTAATATTATATCAGCGTCTGTAGCATCTCCAGGTTGTGTTGCACCGTTAGTGATAACGTGTGAATCAAAACTACCTGTTGTACCGCCTGCAAGATCAATCGCCTCTACAACATTTGTACCAGTAAAAGTTATTGCCACTTCTGTATCTAAAGACCAAGATACTTTTTTAATATCTAGTCTATCACCTGAAGCTTCTTTATTTGCTAATGCTGAAGCGTCAATAGTTACAGCCGAGCCATGGTCATCAAAGTTTACTAAAACTTTAGTTCCATAAGCATTATCTGTTAGAACTCTTTGTGTTACTGCCATTTCTATCTCCTTAAAATTGTTAATGTTTCTTTATCAAAATATTTCATTAAGTCTTGTTTTTGTACGCCAAATTTCTTTGCAGCTGCATTAACATTTTTTTCAAAATTAGCAATTACATCTGCGTCCCTATCAGCGGCTTTAAAAACCATATCTACAGCACGTTTCATTCTAGGAGTTAATTTATTATACTGCCTAGTACGCTTGTAGTCGTTAGCTTCAGTAATCTGTTCTTTTATAAAATTACTGAGCCACTTCATCACTTGGTACCTCTGGTGCTGGTGTTTCTGCAGCCTGATCATTACCTGTAAAAGGATTAGCTTCAGGTGCTTGTACACCTTGCTGTCCTGTGAATACAGATTTAGCCACATCAACTTTAGCATCATCTAAGGCACTAGAAACTTTATCAGCAAGAGCATTTTTAATGTCTTCTCCTGCTTGTTTACTGTTGCCTTTTTCCAAGTTATTTACAAATTTGTCTAAATTTTCTTTACTCATATTATATATTTATCTCCTTATGTAGTGCTTTTATACGAATCTCTAGCTTTCATTTCAGCGTCTTTAAAATCTTTTTTGTCTGCTTTTTGTTTAACGCTTATACTATCTTTTTGTTTTACTGTTGCCGGATCTTTTTCTTTCCTAGGCCCACCTGCCCCATTCGTTGTGCCAGGGACTGTTTCAGATTGCTCGGGCTCGGCACCTTCTTCTTCAATTTGCTGATTAATGTCGTTAATTTCTTGTTCATTTTGTTTTAATATTTTGGTTCTAATATACTCGTTAGAAAAATATTTACCAACGTATCCTTCTAATTGTTGTGCTAATAATACCCGTTCTCTCATCATTTCGCTTTGTTTTAACTCAGCAAAATATCCATCTTGTAAGAAAGTAAATGTAATATCTCCTTGCATTGCATCCCATTCTTCTGGCGCAATAACCCCTTTTAAGATTAATTGCGTTTTCAGTATGTCATGGAATAACATACAAAATTTCTTTCTTAAACGACCTACAAATTTAGTAAACTTAACTTCATCTCTACTAATTTCTGCAGCCCGACCAAGGTTAAAACCTTGACCACCTTCTAATCTACTAATTGGTATGTTTAATGAACGATATAATTTCTTTTGGAAATATTCTATATCAGCAATCTCACCCAAGTTTTGTCCACCTGGTAAAGTAGTAATTTCAGTTCCTCTCCCACCTTCTCTACGAGGTAACCAAAAGTCTTCTAACATACTCATATAATTTCTGTCATCTCTTATTTCACCAGTAGAAGCGTCATAGACTAACTTATTTCTATATCTAGCCATAACATCTCTTAAATATTGTTCAGCTTTGATTTTAGGTAAGTTACCTACATCTATATAAAATATTCTTCTTTCAGGTGCTCTAGCAATTCTGTATATTACAACAGCGTCTTCAATCATTCTTAATTGATTGACAGGTTTAATTGCTTTGTGTAAATAAGATAAAACCTGATTTTTTTGCTGGTCTATAAGACCAGAAGGACAATAAGTAATAGCGTCTGTAGCTATTCTTAACCCACCTGCATTTGATGTAGAAGATGGATGTATTCCTCTTTCATTGAATATATAATATTCCTGAAATTTATTCTCAAAGGCAAACGAACTTGGCATACCGTCCGTTCTTTGTTTTCTTATTTCTCTAATTTTTTTGATCTTTCTAGGATCAATATATCTTAATTCTGATACACCAAGTCTTGGTGAATCTTTATCTATAATTTTGTGATAGTATAATCTACCGTCCACATACCATCTTCTAAAGATGTCGTGGCCTTTAATATCAAAATTTAATAACTTTAATACTTCACCAAAAGAATCTCTTATTTTCTTTTTGATTGAATCACTATATTCTATTTTACTTAAATCTAATTGTACAGATTGTTGATTTTCATTTGATACAATTGCCTCAGATATTATATCCTCAATTGCAAGATCACACTCGGGATGGAGTGATACTTCTCTATATCTTCTAATTAAATCTAACTCATTACGAGCAGTAGCATCAAATCCTCCATAAGACGCAAAAAACCCACCAGCGGGGACGGTTTGTGTACCGTCTTCCGCTTGAGGTGGAACTATATTTTGTCTTGGATCGGTTGATGGACTTTTCAGTCGTTCTATCTTAAACCCAAACAGTTCAGCCATAATCTATTTTCTCCTATTACTATTAATACTTATAATGGTATTAACTAGTAGTATTTGTTTCAAAGTATTGGTATCTATGAGTAGCAGTAAAACTTTCTATAGTATTATTGTCCCCATATGATAATGCAATATCATCTAAAGTTGTTGGAAACATTCCTCTAAATGTATATGATTTAATCACGTTACCGTTACGGTCTAATTGATCAACAAATGAGTCAACTTGATAATCTACAGGATTAACTAATCCTTCGTTATCTGACATATTGTTAATACCATTCAACCATCTTTCGTAAGCATTACGTATTAGGAAGTTAGTATCATTTAAAATAGTAGTAGTCCATGTAGCAAATGTTCTATCACCTGCAACATATAACTCCCTACCTCTAAATGGTACAGCTACTTCCGCAACTGTCATACCTGGCAAAGCTGTTGATGTAGTTAAGAAAGACATTGTTTCAGTCTCCCCACCTACAGCAGCAAATCCAGGGAAAGGCATAGTCACTCTAAATTGGTTAGCACGAGCGCCGCCGCCTCTTAATTTGGCTTTAAAATCATTTATATTTGGCATTTATTCCTCCTACGCTCCCACCACTTCTTCAAAAGCAACACCTGTTCTAGTCGCTACGAATTGTAGTTGTATAAAGTTAATTGATCTATTTGGTTTAACAAAAATGTCTGCCTTAAACTCATTTCTATCAATGACAGCAGCAGTATTATTTGAAGTATCACATACTACTAAAAAGTCTGTAACTCCACGTCTACCTTGTACATCTCTTAAAAATGGTTCAATTATATTTCTAAATTGTGCTCTAGTGAACTCATCATTGAACTCAAATAGTTGAAATTTAGAAGCAGTTGAGATTGCTTTTTCTAAAACGATAAACAATCTTCTAACATTTATTCTATCAAACGCTGACGGAGTAGATAATCCTGTTTTGTCTCCGAACAATACTGTTCCTTGACCTGGTAAAGTTACCACTGGATTGATTCTAGCTCTGTACAACTCATCTCTTTGTGTTTTGGCAGGGTTGAAAGCAAGTTTAACTGCCCCTCTAATTACTCCTCTGTTGAAACCAGCAGGTGAGAACCAAGAGTCTGCAATCATATCTGTTCTTGCAGCCAATCCAGCAATATCTCCATTCAATGGAATATATCTAAACACGTCATTGTATTTGTCGTAAGTATATTTGTAACCACTGTCAAATACAACATATGAAGATGATCTAACAGTATTAAAGAATGTCTTAACATTACTTAATTGTGTATTAGAATTAGTCACGTTAACTACGTCTGATCTTTCAGGTGAACAAAATACAACAGCGTCTTTTCTATTTTCAGCAATTGTGATTAAGTTATCTACGTGAGTAGCGCCACCTTTTCCAGAGATGATTAAATTAACATCTACTGTATCAGCGTCATTATATTTTTCATATGCAGTTTTTAATTCAGCAGTTGTAGCTGTTGAACCATCTGCACCATCAACAAGTGATCTACTATATGGTGCTGAAAGAGCTGTGGAAGTTGTTCCAGAAGCTGTACTGCCCCAATTTGAACCAGTTGCAATGTGATCCATCCAGTAAATGTATTGTGATTGATTATAAAGTACATCTGGATAATAATTAACGCCACCTTGTGCTGTTTTAGCGTCAGAAGCTTTTGATACTGAATCATAAACTTCTAAAACTTCGCCAGCAGTACCTGTAACACCACCATCTTCATCTATAATTACAATGTGAAGTTCGTCATTTACTCCACTTCTTGTAGAAGTATATGTTGAAGTACCTGGTGCTTTATCTACTAGGTCATAATATTGCCATCTTCTTCTTACTTGTGAGCCATTTGCAACAGCTGTGTGTGTTCCGCCTGTACCTGAAGGGTGTCTTACGAAAGTTAAAGTGTTTGTTGAAACACCAGTAACTCTATATTCGTGCCCACCAGATTCGCCGAAGTTAACAATATCACCTACATTAAAATCAGTTCCTGATGTTAATACGATAGTTGTATCTCCCACTGCTGTTGAAGAGTCGTCAGTTGTTGTTTTATTTGTTTCTTCGTAAGCCGTTGCACTCGGACACGTTGAAATCTTTAAGCTATTACCCCAAGCGCCTGCTGTTCTTGCAGCCCACTCGCCAACGGATGCTGAACCATCGTTATAAGGTCCTGTACTTCCGTCACCTGTAGAGTAATGTTCTGTATTTTTTATTCGCAAAGCTGTTCCGCTTGAAACAGCGTTTACACTTGAAGTGTTTGCAACTCGTACCACTCTTAAACTTGATGAGTACTGTAGAAAACTAGCAGCACTAAAAAAGTATTCAAAGTTTGTAGAGTCAGGTTTACCAAATGTTTCTACCAATTCTTTTTCAGACGCAATAGATACTACTTCATCCATTGGGCCTTGTGAGAATTGTCCTGCAACAGCACCTATAGTAGTTGCTACTGCTGGTATAACGTTTGTTAAGTCTTTCTCTTGTACGAGAACACCTGGTGAAACTTGAAATGCCATATGTTTGTTCTCCTCTTAATATCTTATTAGCTAATAAGTATCATAAATCTCACTTATATTTATGAATAATATAATCTTTACAGGATTTCTCCCTTTCTTACTGTTATAGGTGTCCATTTCTCACCTTTATCATCTACAAATGAATCATCTTCTAATCCATCGTCCATAAATCCAAATGGTGCCATATCTTGTTCTATAGCGTGTGCTTGTTCTTCATATAATCTAGCACGTACATCTTGGTCTGTTAATTCTTTAAAATATCTTTGATTAGATAACCACGAAAATATAACTAAACACATAACCAAGTCATCATTTGTGCCTTCTTCACCTGCCCATCCAGAACCTCGTCTAACAAATGTTGACAATTCTTGTATAATTTCAAAATCAGGTACAATAATCTTATCACTTTCTATAAGTGTTTTTAAGTTTCCACAACCTATTCTTTTTACTTGTTTTGTCATACGTACTCCTAATTGAGTACCTCTTTTAGAAAAACCACCACCTAATATTTGACCTGCTCTACCTTTCATCATACACATTAATAAGTTTCCATATTCTAATTCAAATTGTAAAGCGTCAGCAACTTGATGTCCTATATCATTTACTTCTACACAAACATAAGCATTATTATATTGCCTTCCTACTTTTTCTATTGTGTGAGGAAATAACAAAGGTTTTATTTCGTTATCTCTAAATTTTGCTACTATCTTATAAGGCATTTTTGAAACATCAAATACAACAAAAGCAGAATAATCTCTTACAGTACCTCTAGCAACGTCAACTGTCATTACATAATCTTTTCCTTTTACAGGCCTTTCGTATAAATCTAATCCTGCATTTGAAACAATAGGTATATTGTGAGATAGTAATCTTATTTTTGATGGATTAATTAACGTATCAATCGAACCTACAAACTCACATTCAAACTCGGTAGTAAATTGTGCTTCACTTGTATTTCTTATTGTTTCTTGTTTCCATTTTTCATCTCTACCAGGTATTTCAGTCCAATGTACTTCTACAGGTATATAATCATTTCTTTTATGTATAGAATCATTCCAAAGTTTATAAAACATATTCATTCCATGTGGTGTAGATACAATCATTACTTTGGATTTTTTACCAGATGAAATTGTTGGATAAACTGAACTAAAAAATTGTTCAGATATATTGGCAGGTATGAAAGCAAACTCATCTAGGAATATAATATTAAATGATCCACCCCTAATTGCACTTGAAGATGTTGCAGCTGCGAGTATTTTTGAACCATTTTCTAATTCAAGTGAACCTTTGTTCCAATTTAAAACACCTTGTTGTAACCAAGTAGGTAAATTTTCATATGCGAGTTGAAGTCTACCTAATAAATCTCTAGCAGTAGAACTCTTATTGGCTAATATTGCAACGTTTATATTATCATTAAAGATAACTTGATGTAATAGATAAGCGATGATTGTTGTTGATTTTCCAGATTGTCTTGGAAGTTTACAAATTGAAAAACGGTTATTATGAAAAGTATGAACCATTTTTTCCTGAAACTTGTACATATTAAAAGGTACCA
>Ga0208409_1001228_pt1 | contig 10688 bp, 10 predicted proteins | sample ETNtaG_29_FD_185784 | JGI IMG/M metagenome (GOLD analysis project Ga0208409, IMG submission 185784) | Marine microbial and viral communities from oxygen minimum zone, Eastern Pacific Ocean - ETNP201406SV201 (SPAdes) (version 2) | ecosystem: Environmental > Aquatic > Marine > Oceanic ...
TCTCAACCTGGCGGCGGTATCCCAAAAGGTCCAAACTTCTAATCTCAAACTTTTTTGAATAGGATAGAATCACCTCCTTTGGATCCCGGATGAGAAAACAGCTGGTGACTTTTTCAAGCCAGTCCAGGCTCCAATCGGCAAGCATGTGATGAGCCATCTGTTTCTGAAACCAGATGACTTTTGAATCAGGGATGGGACCGGTGATGAATTTTACAACATCTTCCCAGTCCGATTCCATTGCTTCCACGATTTCCTCTCTTCCGGGATGATCCAGCCCTGTCTCTTTCAGATAAGCGCCATAAAATGGTTCATCAGAAACTGCGGTGTCTTCCCTGTTTTCCCACGATCGCATGAGAGCCGTGGAAATGTTCCTGGGCCCTGACCACATAGCTACTCTTACTGATCTATTCATTTGTTTTGTGATGAGTAAAGTGTTTTTATGTGATTATGGTATAGCTTTTGTAATCTCTCGGCAAAGGGACCTCTTTCCCCGTGTGAAAGAACATGTCCATCTACTTCAATAACTGGAATGACACCGGCAAATGTGCCTGTTACAAAGCACTCTTCAGCTTTATGCACATCCTGTGGGAGGAAATTCTTCTGGAAAACGGGAATGTTATTCTCCTGACACAACTGGATGATTTTCCCTCGGGTAACCCCGTTCAGGCAATATTCACCCGTGGAGGTCCACACTTGACTGTTTTTTACCATAAAGAAATTAGTGGAATTGCATGTGGAGACATGGCCGTGAACATCCAGCATGAGAGCTTCATCCACACCCGCTTTGTCGGCTTCGATGCAGGCCGCTATGCAGTTAAATTTACTGAGGCTGTTGATTCTGGGATCCTGTGAGTCAGCCGTCCCCCGTAGGATAGAGACAGTTCCAAGCCGGATGCCTTTTTCACTCACCGTCTCATCTGCTGCTTTGTACTCAGGAATTATGACAATGGTGGGTCCGCCGACGTTGGCGCTGGGATGCTGGTAGGGCGTACTTTTCAGTCCGCGGGATACAATAAGGCGGATGTGTACGCCACTCTCCATCCCGTTTGCTTCTGTTGTCTGGTAAACAGCCTGAGTAAGTTCCTCTGGAGATTTCCCAATATTGATTTCCATTGCCTTTGCGCCATCATATAATCGATTAAGGTGTTCTTCCAGGAAAACAAGATGTCCGTTATGAAGACGAATTCCCTCCCAGACGCCATCCCCAAGGAGAAAACCACTGTCGAAAACGGACACCTTCGCTTCGGTTCTTGGAATCAGTTTGCCATTTATATAGATTAAAATGGAATCGTTCCGAGGGTCGAGGTGGTATTCGTGGGTTCCCATCAAAGGAAAAATGACTATCCTAGGCTGCCCTCAATGCAAGTTGTGTCGAAGCCTCCTCGGGTGTTGTAGATGGTAGTTACCTGCAAATGGTCCGTCTCCAACACTATTTTAAGATCGTCATAAATCCGCCTAGTGGCGGCTTCCTGGAAAATACCCACATCCCGGAAGCTGATAAAATAGTACTTCAGACTTTTCAGTTCCACGCACTTTCCTCCATCGGGGTGGTATTCAATCTTTACATAGGCGAGGTCGGGCAGTCCGCTGAAGGGACAGACAGCGCTGAATTCATCGGTTTCGGTGATGATGAGTTGACCGGGACTGTCAAATTCAAAGGTCTCCAGAAAATCGGGGCGGATGTGACTTTCATCCACAAAATCAAATTTTTTACCTTCTGCTTTAACCATGACTTCCTCCAATCAATTGTTGTTCTTTTTTTTCGAAAAATCTTTGATGTACTGTGTTGCCTCTTCCAGCGATGTGCAGATTTTGTGAGCGTGGTACAGCAGCCACGGACTCACCTTTTCTTCCGGGCAGACAGCCACCACCTGAATATCCCTTTCCCAGGCATAAAGCACTTCCATTGAGGTACCAACACTGGGGCGGTCGTGGTAGACCAGAACTACATCGCAACTATCAATGAAAGCTTTATCCTCTTCCACTATCTGAGTGTAAAGTTCATCCGTCTTTTCACGGTAGTCCCGATCCATGGGATCAACTGTCTTAATTCCATTCAGTTGCTGTTTCGCTTCTTCACGCCAGGCGATGCATTCCCGATCTGCGCGCTGAAATATGGGCCCTGCTAGATATACTTTCATTTTAACACTCTGAATCTATTAAAATTTACAGTTTACGGTGAACCAAATTGAAGGATTAAAGTAATTAAATTGATCCAAATCCTCCCCCTCCCGGTCTCTTAATGATGACCGTCTCGCGGGCAGTGTGCAAGGTAATACCATTTGTTTTATAAACTGAATCTTCACACTAAAATACCTGGGTCACCTCTTCAAATGACTTCTTCTTCAATACAGGCACTTGGGTATTGTCTTCGGGATAACCCACTGGAATCAGCAGAAACGGTTTTTCATTAACCGGCCGGCTCAGGATTTCTGAGAGAAATCCCATGGGACTGGGCGTGTGAGTCAAGGCCACTAATCCTGCATTGTGGATTGCAGTGAGAAGAAATCCGGAAGCAATTCCTACCGATTCGTTCACGTAATAGTTTTTACTATGCTCCGGGCTAGTCTCCTCAGTTTTTTCCACGTCGTAAAGTTTCTTGAAGACGACGATCAGGTAGGGAGCACTCTCCAGAAACGGTTTGTGCCAGTCTGTCCCCAGCGAATCCAGGTCCTCTAGCCATTCCTCCGGTGCCCGGTGATCGTAGAATTCCTTTTCTTCTTTCTCGGCTGCTAGGCGAATTTGCCGTTTGATATCCGGGTCCTTTACAATGACAAAAGTCCACGGCTGCTTGTTAGCCCCAGAGGGCGCCGAGGCTGCTGTCATGACAACATTCTTAATCACTTCGAACGGGACAGGCCGATCCGAAAACTCCCTAACGCTCCGTCGGGTTTTCATCTGTTCTAAATACAATGAAGACTTAACAAGCATCTCCCCCTCATCTATTGGAGTGAATTCTAACGGCTTAAACATGTCTCCTCCCTTTAAAACTAATCTTCATTAATAAAATCGAACGGTAAATATGTTCTCTTCTACCGACAACATACAAACCAAAGGAGTGGTTAATCAACATCTTAAGTATCTACCTCAATTTCTCGCAAGTTTCCTTTTTCCTGCGTAACTCTGGTCAAATGCTGTTTCAGATTGTACGCCTTCGCCCGTATTGGTATTTTCTATAGAAAGAAACCCTCCCATTTAATCGTGATGTCAAAGCCATCAGATAACAGTCAGTTAATCCGGAATTTCTCCGAGATCCTTGGATCTGAACAGATCCTGACCGATCCCGCCGATCGAATCGTGTACGAATGCGACGGACTTGTGCTGAACAAAAGGATGCCGGATGTCGTGGTCCTTCCTAGGACGACTGAAGAGATCGCAGCTATCGTAAAGATTTGCAATCAACACGATGTGCCCTACTTAGCCCGTGGAGCCGGAACCGGTTTGAGCGGAGGAGCCGTAGCTTACAACGGCGGTGTGATCCTCCAGTTGTCACGGATGAATCAAATTCTCGAGATTGATTACGATGACGAGATAGCAGTCGTCCAACCCGGCGTAGTCAATATTCAGCTTTCCGATCTGACTACAGAAGCAGGGTACCATTTCGCTCCCGATCCGTCAAGTCAGAAAGCGTGTACCATCGGTGGGAACGTGGCTGAAAACGCCGGCGGTCCGCACACTCTAAAGTACGGCGTAACAACCGATCATATTCTAGGACTGACGATGGTCATGCCCGACGGAAGCGTGGAGACTTTCGGCGGACGGTGCGAAGATATCCCCGGTTACGATCTGGTGGGGCTCATGGTTGGCTCGGAAGGGACGCTGGGAATCGTCACGGAAATCACTGCACGACTGACGATGAATCCCAAAACGGTACAGACGTTTCTCGCCGTGTACGACTCTATAGAAGCCGCCAGCCAAGCTATCACACAAATCATTGCAGCCGGCATTATTCCGGCAGCACTGGAGCTTATTGATAGTCTTGTCATCGAGGCGGTGGAGAAACACATGAAGCTCGGCTTCCCTACAGATGCTGAAGCTGTCCTGCTCATCGAGATTGACGGCGCTCCTCAACAGTTAGCCGACGAAGCTGAACACATCGAAAAGATTTGCCAAGAAAGCGGTGTGAGGAAATTCAGACAGGCTCAGGATGAGCAAGAACGGCAAGATCTTTGGCGAGGACGAAAGGAATCGGTAGGTGCTCTGGGAAAAATTACTCAAGCATTTTATACCAACGACGGAGTTGTTCCGCGATCTAAACTTCCGGAGATTGTCCGGCGAGACATTGAGATCGGCAAAAAATACGGACTTCGTGTTGCGCATTTGTGCCACGCCGGAGATGGAAACATCCATCCCATCATTCTCTACAATCCTGACGAAGAACAGGAAGTGAAGGCAGCTTTGGCGGTATCGGAGGAAATTTTGAAGACGTGCGTGGAACTTGGCGGTTCTCTTACCGGAGAACACGGTATTGGTACCGAAAAGCGAGAGACATTCGGACTGATGTTTTCCGACGATGATCAGGAGCAGATGATGAGAATTCGTACCGTTTTTAATCCTGACGAATTACTCAATCCCGGGAAGATTTTCCCCATCGGTGCTAGATGCGGTGAAGCAAAAATCAACAAAACCATCAGCCGTGGAGGGTGGTTGTGACATCGCCAGAAAAATTGCAAAGCCGTCTAGAGTCTGTCCTCAACTCAGAGGAAATTCAGTCTGCGACTTCTGGGATTCCGGCTCAGTTCACAGTTTATCCGGAAAACCGGCAACATATTTGCGAATTGGTGAAACTTGCTGTCGCTGATGGACTCACTCTCATCCCGATGGGAAGCGGAAGCCGAATAAACTCTGCCGGCGAATTCGACATTGCAGTCTCTACCTCTAAATTGAACGAGCAGATGGAGCACTCCCCCGCTGACATGGTCGCCACAATTCCGACAGGGACTGCGTTCACCACTGCACAATCCGCACTTCGGAAGCATCATCAGAGAATTGCACTGGATCCGCCTGTGAATGATAGCTCTACCATCGGTGGAATCGTCAGCACCAATGACTGGGGAACGCTTCGCCACCGCTACGGAACCGCCAAAAATTCAATCTTAGCCACAACGATAGTAAACGGAGACGGAAAAATTGTAAAAGCCGGTGCAAAAGTGGTAAAGAATGTCAGCGGCTACGACCTCAATAAACTTTACATCGGCGCACGAGGGAGCCTCGGCATCCTTCTGGATGTCACCTTTCGCCTTCACCCTCTGCCTGAACAGATTCAGACCGGCATAATTCGGTGCGATTCGCTGGATGAAGCTCTACTAGCCGCTTCCACCTGTAGTCGTCTGCCGCTCAACGTGGAATCTGTAGAGCTGACGAAAAGCTCAGATTGGGAGGTAACAGCCACAATAGCCGGCAGCAGTGAGACTAGAAAAATAGTAGAGGAATCGGTGGCTGAGAATGTCTCGTGGAACAGTGAATCAGGTAAGTCGACTACAAAACATAAAGTTGGCATATATTACGTTAAAGCTTCAATACCAAAGTCGAAGTTAAAGTTATTCTTGAAGTCTGTCAGCTATTTTGATAGTCTATCACTCTGGTCTCTACCGAATGTGGGCGTCTGCCGCCTAAGTTTCGAGGATGCGGTACAGTTGACAAGAATCTCAGCTTCGGTAGAATCGAGTGGCGGATTTATGGAAGTTGAACAACAACCAGCAAATTTTCACTTTCCACGCTGGCTCATTACACCACCAGGACTGGAATGGATGCGCCGAATTAAGTCTGTCCTGGATCCGCATGGAATTTTCGCGCCGGGTATTCTGGGAGAAGATCTCTGATGTCGGTTCAGAAAGAGATGCAAACAGTGTTCGACGGTAAGAGTAAGGATCTTCTGCAGGAGTGCATCCACTGCGGATTTTGTCTGCCGGCCTGCCCGACGTACACTCTCAACGGCAACGAAGCCGATTCACCCCGGGGACGGCTCTATCTCATGGACGCTCTCTCCCACGGTAGATTGGACGCCTCGGAATCGCTCCACCGCCACCTCGATCTCTGTCTCCTCTGCCGGGCTTGTGAAACAGCCTGCCCATCAGGTGTAGAATTCGGTTCACTTATGGAGGTCGTTAAGGAAGGACTATTACCGACGAGAGAGAAGCGGCATCCGGCTCTCACAAAACTTGAGAATTCAGTCACTTCACATGAGCGTCTTTCCGGTCTAATGAAAGTCGGCAGGCTCTACCAGAAAACAGGTCTTCACTGGCTTACCACGCACACATTTCTCAGACATCTTGTTCCTGCTGCAATGCGCTCCGGCAACGAATCTCTGCCCACAATCCCGAAAAAGAGATTTGGGAAAGATAAAACTCAGCTTTTCTCTGCTCGCGATGAAAAACGCGGAACCGTTGCACTGTTTACCGGTTGCGTCATGGATCACCTCTTCCCTCATGTCCATGAAGCTACTGTGAGAATCTTTACTTGGAACGGTTTTGATGTAATCGTCCCCGGAAAGCAGTCGTGCTGTGGGGCACTCCACGCTCACTCAGGTGATATTCCGACGGCGGATAGACTGTCGAAAGAGCAGCTACAGCTATTCGGAGAGATTGAGGCAGATGCCATAGTCGTTAATTCTGCCGGTTGTGGCGCACAATTGAAGGAATACGACCGTTTTGCTTCCGTAGATGGAGAAGCACTCGAAACTGCCACCAAAGTACGGGATTTGACCGAGTTTCTCGCCTCCATTGAGCTCCGACCGCCTGAGGCGAACCTGGAGATGCAGATAGTTTACGACGACCCTTGCCACCTACTCCACGCCCAGGGAATCTCTACTGAGCCGCGAGAAATCATTTCCAGGATTCCCGGCGTAACGCTCCTCTCGCTTCCAGAGTCAGATCAGTGCTGCGGGAGCGCCGGCAGTTACAGTTTGACGGAAAGTAAAATGTCGCAGGCGATCTTGGATCGGAAGATGGAGCACATTTCCGCCGCTGGGGCAGATGCCATAATCACCGCCAATCCCGGCTGTCAGATCCAGCTCGCTTGGGGTGTTAGAGGCAATGGGCTGAAATTCGAAGTTCTGCATATTGCAGAGCTTTTGGACAAGTCATACAGGTTGAATCCTGACTACGCTGCTCTGTGATTCATATCACATTACCTTCAGGTTGTCTGTTGGAAACAACCGGTATTACTTGTAGAATGTTTTTACGAGAGTTGTAGCTCAGCTATTCTTGTTTTCCATGGGGGACCTTGTGCCATTTACCATCGTTCCCTTTCTTTACCGCCACAAAGGTAAAGCACGCTTTGCAGACAGGACGGGATTGACCGCTTTCGTCCTCTGCAGTCGCTTCTATATCAATGGTAAATGAGGTCGTTCCCACTGAACCGATGGTGGCCATAAAATTCACCCACTCACCACCATATACCGGTTCGGAGAAAACCATTTTGTCGATGGCTTTGGTCACTGCACCAGCTGCGTCCGAACCCCTTAGGAACCGGCGGGCTGCCTTGCCGGCAGAGATATCCATCCAAGAAACCATCTTACCGCCGAAGAGCGTACCGATATTATTTAAGTCATTGGGCATGACCAATTGGCTATAGCGAGCTGTCACTTTTTCCATGATTTCTTGCCTCCACTCCTCGAGGAAACGTGATCATAAAAGAAGAGTCCCGTCAAATTTACCCTCGAGAAAGCCTATTTTCTCTGAAGAGCACGCCTTGAAGACGGGACTCAGGAGTTAGTTTACACCCCTAATATTGAATTTGTCAAGATTCTTTTTTCAAAATAATAAAGGGTCAGTTTCCCGACCCTTCTACATTCATGATTAAGTAATTCTTATTTAGTTTGACTTAGCTTTTTTGTTAGCACAACATTCTTTAGACTTGCTGCAACTTTTCTCCACTTTAGCTGATTTCTCTTGATCACAATGATTGAAAGCGGCTTTCATATCGTCAGCAGAGTACCCAATTTGGGTAATAGCCGTTCGAATATCATCTACTTTTAAAACAGTGCTGTCGAAAGTGACATCAGCTGAACTTTTCTTAAAGTCAACAACTGCTTTTTCCACGCCGTCCATTTTCTTCAATGCAATCTCAATACGGTCAACGCAATCACCGCACGACATTCCGCTGATATTAATTACAGCAGTTTCTGCCTGGACAGATTGCGGAACAACGCCGAAAATCAGAAATAGTGCTAAACCCAAAACAGCCACAAAAGATAATTTTTTCATTTTTAAACCTCCATTGATTAAGAAGAATTTAAGTTATTGGTTAGAATGTTACAAGTTTGTAAAACCAGTATCAATCTATTTCGCTAAGAACTCCCTGGCCATCCTCTCTCCTTCAGAGATATTCACTTTTCGTAAAAGTACCCATCCAATTGCAAATAGAATCAGAATGGAAAGGATACCGATGCGTGCGTTACCGGTTAATAATGTAACCGAACCCATAAGCAACGGTCCGAGAACTGCGGCAAATTTGCCAAGCATATTGAAGAAACCAAAAAACTCAGCTGATTTCTCATCCGGAATTAATCGGGTGTATAAGCTACGGCTCAGTGCCTGAATACCGCCTTGGAAAAGTCCAATCATAATCGCCAAAATGAAGAAATGCTGTTCTGTCTTCATAAAGTAACCCAGCAGAGTGATAAAACCGTAAGCCATTATAGCTATTTCTATGGCTCTTTTCGTTCCAATCCGAGAGGCAAACCAGTTGTAAATCAGTGCGGCGGGAAAGGCGACGAACTGGACTATAAGTAGGGCAGTAATCAAGGCGCTTTCCTCAAAATTCAGTGACATCCCGTAATCCACCGCCATTTTAACGATAGTATCTACTCCGTCGATGTAGAACCAGTACGCCAGTAGGAAGAGCCCTACAACTTTCAGATGACGAATATCCCTGAGAGTATCTCTGAGTTGCTTCCAACCGAGGGTCACAGCCTTTGATAGTGGAACCCGGTCATAAATCTGAGGTTCGCGTACAAAGAGCATTACCGGGATGGAGAACAGAGCCCACCAGATAGCGACAGAAACGAACGACAGTTTGATTGCGACAGTACTATCACTTATTCCAAAAGTCTCCGGTTGGAGGTACATCAAAACGTTTACCAAAAAGAGCAACCCTCCACCGATGTATCCGAGAGCATATCCCAGGGAAGAAGCGTAGTTCACCTTGGACTCATCTGCGATACTTGGCAGCAGCGAGTCGTAGAAAATATTGCCACCGGAAAAACCGACAGAAGCAGCAACATAGAAAATCACGGCCATCTGCCAATATCCTTGAGCAACAAACCAAAGTCCGCTGGTCATGATAATTCCAAAAAAGGCAAAGGTAAGCAAGAATTTCTTCTTAGCCGTCCCCCGGTCGGCTATGGCTCCGAGAAATGGCGCCAGAGCAGCAACGATGATTGAGGCGAGAGAATTGGCCAATCCCAGATAGAAAGTACTCTCATTAGGATTTCCCGGATCGGCCCAATATGCCTTGAAGAAAAGCGGGAAAAACCCGGCCATGACGGTTGTAGCAAAGGCGGAATTGGCCCAGTCATACATGGCCCAGCTCCAGATGGTTTTGCGGGAGTTGATCACAGTTTTTCTCTAATCTTCATTTCCAGGTTAATCGTCTTTAATAAATAAGGAACTTCTCCCTGAATTGACTGAATCGAATAACATCATGTGTCCACGTGGCTGGCAACTTTGCAGTATCCCGGCGCTGAGCCAGGAAAATCCGAAGGTAGTCGTGTCCGTAAAGCTTGTCAACATAGAAGGTACCGGTCCATCGAAATTGTGTCGGGTAATTACTCGACACAATAGAGAGAATGGTCGCGGCCGTTCGTAGCGGTTCGAAAGTATTCCAATCGGTTACAATCATGCGAATCCCGTCGCACTCCTCACCTCGGTAGATAGGCGAAGGCAAATACGCATTGAGGGAATCTGGCGTGAACTTCCCAGCTTCAAATTGCACACCCGGTAGTCGTGATCTTTCAAGAAGACCCAAGACTGTGGATCCCAAAACCCACGGTGCTCCCACGAGAAAGTATGGCTGATCAGTGCCGATGCCTACGGAGATGTTCGTACCGTTGAAAAGCGCCATCCCTTCGTACACTCGCAATGTTTCCCAATCAGGTATACCAGGCGCCGGCGGTATCCACGGAAGTTCAGTCTCGGAAAATGTTGTTTCCCTCTCCCATCCGATCATGGGGACGACCGTCAACCTAACCCGTTCCGATTGACGTACCCAACCGGTTTCATTAATCATTAGAGCATATTCGCCTACTGTGAGTCCATGGCGGATCGGGACAAGATGATATCCCACGAATGATTGATGCTTCGGCCTTACCATGGGACCTTCAATCTTGATGCCTCCGAAAGGATTAGGACGATCCAGCACCATAACAGGAACCTCGGCAATTGCACCAGCTTCCATCATTTTCGTAACGGTAGTAATGTAGCTGAAATAACGCAAACCGGGATCTTGAATATCAATTAAAATAAGATCAACTCCATAAAGATCGAGAATATCCGGGCGAAATCTCCGCTCCCAAAGATACTTGATCTGGGCGTTGAATCTTGGATCTTTCCCTTCTGATGGCAAACTGACCATCTCATCAGATGGGGAAAACAATCCGTGTTCTGGTGTGTAGACGATTCTTATAGAGATACTATCCTGATATTGAGCCAACAAGTCGAGTAGATGGACTCCTTTTCGACTCACGG
>Ga0208409_1001252_pt1 | contig 10543 bp, 10 predicted proteins | sample ETNtaG_29_FD_185784 | JGI IMG/M metagenome (GOLD analysis project Ga0208409, IMG submission 185784) | Marine microbial and viral communities from oxygen minimum zone, Eastern Pacific Ocean - ETNP201406SV201 (SPAdes) (version 2) | ecosystem: Environmental > Aquatic > Marine > Oceanic ...
CTCCAACAAAAGGTGGAATTAAAACCAAAAAAAAAATTAAACTTAATGGTTACAAATCTTTTTATGCAATAAGCTTTTGTAGTATTTTATTTTTTTGTAGCTTTTTATTTCCTGTTTTTCAGATGTTATATTGGACTATTAAATTTCCAAAATATTTACAAAATCTGAATGCTTGGGACTTAGGACTTAATACCTTTGTATTAGTTGTTTTGTCCTGTATTCTAATGATTATTCTTTCTTTTATTGCAAATTATGGAAACAGAATAACGAAAAGTAAGTTTCTAGATGTTTTAACAACATTTTCTATGTCCGGATACGCTATGCCAGGTATTATTTTGGCGGTGGCGTTCATCACTTTAGTTTCTTATTTAGATAATTTGTTTTTTATCAATTTTAAGAGCATGTTTATTGGATCTATATTAGGTTTAGTTGTGGCCTACTTTGTCAGATTTTTTGCTTTATCTTGTAATGGTATTAAATCTGGATACTCAAAAATTAACCGGTCAATAGACGAAAGCGCCTATCTTTTGGGATATTCAAAGTTTAAAACTTTTACCAAAATTCATATTCCATATCTTAAGAATAGTGTATTTTTGATAAGTATATTAATTGCAGTTGAAATAATTAAGGAATTACCAATAACCTTAATTCTTCGACCATTTAATTTTGAAACATTTGCTACAACTGCCTATATTTACGCTTCCCAAGATTTATTGGAGGCAGCCGCCGCACCGTCTTTATTTCTTATTTCAATAGCTAGTTTATTTGTTTTATTTGTCTCAAAATATATATTAACAGAAGATCAATAAATTACATGAGAAAAAATTTTTTAGAAATCCAAAATGTCACTTTTGCTGCGAGTGAAAAAAATAAAGTTAACAATGTTACTTTTAATATAGAAAAAGAGGGTGAGATTATTTGTTTGTTAGGACCCTCAGGAATAGGAAAAACCACCATTCTTAGAACGATAGCGGGTTTAGAAAAAATCCAATCTGGAAAAATTATTTTAAAAGATAAAGTTATTTCATCATCTAATTTTCATATGGAACCGGAAAAAAGAAATATCGCTCTCTCCTTTCAAGAAAATTGTTTGTTTCCTCATTGTAATGTTATTGATAATATTAAATTTGGTGCCGAAAGAAACAAAGATAAATGGCTTAATTTTTCAATACATGATTTGATAAATTTATTACATTTAAATGAAATTCAAAAAAAATATCCACACGAAATTAGCGCTGGAGAAGCGCAAAGAGTTTCTTTAGCACGTTCTTTGATGTCTAAACCAGATTTGCTTCTTTTAGATGAGCCATTTTCTAATATAGACCAAAGCTTAAAAGAAGAATTGCAATTGAAAATTAAGAAAATTTTAAATGAAGTCAATATTTCTACAATAATTGTTACACATGATTCATACGAAGCTTTTTATATGGCAAACAAATGTGGCATTATACTTAATACGTCTTTAAAACAGTTTGATGTTCCTTATAATATCTACCACTTCCCAAAATCTGTAGAGGTTGTAAATTTCTTAAAAAGGGGAATTTTAATTGAGGCTGAGGTTACAGGAGAAACGACCTTACAAAGTGAAGACTTAGGTACGATAATTGGCAATTTTATTGAAAAAAAATCCATTGGATCGATAGTTCGTCTATTAATACAGCCAGAAGACTTATATCACGATGATAAGAGTAATTTAAAATTAGAAGTAGTAGATAAAAAATTTAGAGGAACAAACTTTATTTACACACTTAAAACTATAAACAACCAATTTATTCCAGTTTTCGTACATTCTCATCACAAGCATCAGCATGAAGTAAAAGATAAATTTGGAATTAAAAAACCCGTCTTTATTGATCATTTGGTTTGCTTTTAAAAAGATTTCATTATAACTTTTAGAATAGATTAGGGGTGTTTTTATGACTGAGATTAAACCCTTCGAACCTGACCGGTAATTCAGTGAGGGAACCAAATGGAAGAGCAAGTATATTTTTTAAATCATAATTTAACGTTAGCCATTGTTTTTTTGGTAAGTGCTTTATTTGCTGTAATAGGAATAATATATTCAAAAAAACATCAAGGTTTTGAAAATTATCTTACGGCAAATAGAAACATTGGCGTTACTTCTTTAACTACAAGCTTGGTAGCTTCTGCTTTAGGTGCCTGGATTCTCTTTGGGCCAGCATCGGCAGCTACTTGGGGAGGAATTGGATCCGTAATCGGTTATTCTTTTGGTACAGCCTTTCCAATGATTGCACTTATTTGTTTAGGTGTAAAAATGAGAAAGATTTTTCCAAAAGGAAGGACTCTTACAGAATTTGTTAAACGTAAGTTTGGTAAAAATCTATTTAAATTAATTTTATTTTTAATGATTTTTTATATGTTTATATTTTTGTGCGCTGAAGTAACAGCAATATCTATGTTGATTAATTATATTTCTGGAACATCTTTGTGGATTACAGCGTTATTAGTGATAGTTGCAACATTGGCCTATACACTTTATGGAGGTTTAAGGGCTTCAATTTTAACAGATAATTTTCAGTTTTTTATTGTTCTTATTTTTTTATTGATTTGTGCATTTTATATTTTTTCATTTAACAGTGGTGAAATTTCCCTAAATCTTATTAAAAATAATTCTAACCATCTGATTAGTAGCGAATATTTACCAAATTACACAGCTGGATTAACTTTTTTCATAGCTGTTGCTGCTACTAATCTTTTTCATCAAGGGAACTGGCAAAGAGTTTTTGCTGCCAAAAATGAAAAAATATTAAAACAAAGTCTTTGGATTTCTTTTTTTATTATCATACCAATTGTTTTTTTTATGGGCGTCTCAGGAATAATTGCTATATCTCTAGACAACAAAATAAATCCAGATCTTGCTTTTTTCACGATTCTCTTAAAAGAAAATACTTTTTTGTTATCCATATTAATTATTATTATGGCCTTATCATTGACGATTAGTACTGTAGATACATTAGTTAATGCTATATCGAGTTTAGTTGTAGTGGAGGGCAGACATTTCTTTGCTGATTACAGGAATAAAAATTTTTTGAAATTATCAAAAATCTTTTTGGTTATATTGTCGATTTTTTCATTCATTATAGCATCAAAAGGTTTTAGTATTTTGTACCTGTTTTTATTGGCCGATCTTTTTTGCTGCGCAGCAGTTATTACTGTTTTTAGTGGCCTTTATAAAAAGAAGGTTAAAGAAATAAATGCATTTATATCAATTTTAATAGGATTATTATTGGGACTCCTTCTATTTCCAAGCCCTGACTTTACTCAAAGTATTTTGGTGGGAACTATCTTAACAAGAGATCTATTTCCTCAATTTATTACTAATTACCTATTGTTCTGGTCATTTTTACTGGCAACACTTTCTCCAGTAATTGCTATAATTAGCTATGATTCCTTTAAAAGATGACAATCCTACAGTAGGTAGACCTGTCGTTACTTATTTATTAATAGGTTTATGTGTTCTAGTTTTTCTGATGGAACTTGGATCACAATCCTACAGAACGGGTGAACTATTTTATTCGTATGGACTAATCCCATCAGTTTTAATGGGACATAATCAATTACCACAAGATCTTTATGCGCTGCCTGCCTATTTAACAATTTTTTCTTCTATGTTTATGCATGGTGGTTTTATGCATTTAATAGGCAATATGCTGTATATGTGGATTTTTGCGGATAATATTGAAGACAGCCTTGGACAAAAAAAATTTATAATTTTTTATTTACTATCGGGAGTTGGGGCAGCTATGGCTCAAGTAATAATGGACACAAGTTCCCAAGTTCCAATGGTTGGAGCTAGTGGTGCAATAGGAGGAGTATTGGGTGCATATTTGATTAATCATCCAAACGCTAGAGTGCTTGTACTTATTCCTTTTGGTTTTTTTAGTCAATTAATCAAGATAAGAGCCCTATATGTTTTAGGTTTTTGGTTTGTATTACAATTTATTAATTCGAGCATGATGTCTTCACAAGGTGGCGGGGTAGCCTACGCTGCTCATATTGGAGGTTTTATTTCAGGAATGGTTTTGATATTATTTTTTAATAAAACAACAAAAAGAAAAACAAAAATTATTAAAAGACCTTGGAGTTAATGAGCTATTTAATACCATTTATTATTTTAATTACTGTTGTCGTATTTATCCATGAATATGGACACTATTATTTTGCAAAAAAATATGGAGTTGGAGTGACAGACTTTTCAATTGGTTTTGGAAGAGAGATTATTGGTTGGAATGATAAATCTGGCACTAGGTGGAAAATTTGCTGGATACCGCTTGGAGGATATGTAAAGTTTTTTGGTGATCGCAATGTATTTAGCCAAACAGAACAAACTGAGGTTTTAAAAAAATATAATAAAAGGGATCAGAAAAAACTCTTCATTCTAAAACCACTCTACCAAAGATCTTTAATTGTTTTTGCGGGACCTATTGCTAACTTTGTTTTGGCATTAATGATTTTTGTATTTATTTATATGTTTGTAGGTAAAGATATGACACCTGCAATCGTACATGAGGTTCAAAAAGATAGCCCCGCACATATGTCTGGAATTAAAAAAAACGACAGAATTGTTTCAATCGATAATAAAAAAGTGAACAGTATTTTAGAAGTATCTACATTTATTTCTACATCTACTTCGGAAAGAATAGAATTTATAATTCTTAGAAATAGCCAAGAATTAATTTTTAACATTAAGCCAGATTTAGTTGAAAGCAAAGATTCTTTAGGAAATAAAATTAAAAAAAGAATGATTGGAATTAAATTGGCTCCATTTAATAATGAATTTAACAATGTAAAACCAGGCCCAACAAAAGCAATATATTATTCCGTAAAAGAGATTTTTTTTGTAATTGTAACTTCTCTAAAATATTTAGGAAGCATGATAACAGGATCAGGAGATTCCTCTCAATTAGGAGGCCCAATTAGAATAGCGAAAATCACAGGACAAGTTGCCGAATATGGCATTGTTCCTTTTTTAAGTGTAATGGCTTATATATCAATAAGTCTTGGTTTAATTAATCTGTTTCCTATTCCAATGTTAGACGGAGGCCATTTAATGTTTTACTTTTTTGAGAAACTATTGGGTCGACCTTTGCGGCAAAAAACACAAGAAGGATTTTTTCGAATCGGTATATTTTTGCTATTTTCATTAATGCTTTTTGCATCATTTAATGATTTGAAAGATCTTGGTCTATTCTAAATATATTGACTTAATTCTCGAAAAAAGCAGTAAAAATAAGGGTTATTTGATATATCTACATATTGTGTAAATTATTTTATAATACACTAATAAAATCATTGATTTCTTGGGTTTTTATGACAAGAGTGAATAAATCAATAAAAATGAGGCTAAAATGAATAAAAAACAGTTAATGGGCAAAATAGCAACGACGCTGAATCAAAGCAAAGCGGACGCCGAAAGAACTTTTGATAGTATACTCACTTTGATTCTAGATTGTCTTAAAAACGACGAGCAAGTTAAAATAGCTGGCTTCGGTACTTACAAAGTTGCAAAAAGAAAAGCTAGAATTGGCAGAAATCCAAGAACTGGCGAACAAATTCAAATTGCAGCATCACAAAAAGTCAAGTTTTTGCCTGCCAAGGCATTAAAAGAGATGTTCAATAAATAAATTTATAAAACAGCCTTTAAAATTAACCTTTAAAGGCTGTTTTATTTTACATTGAAAATATAGCTAATTTTCGTTATTGAACGTCGGTATTTGGGTTTTCTGATTATTTTTAATAATTAACTATAATTGTTTATACTGTATTTTGATCCCATAGTTTTTTAATATCGATATGCGGTGATATTCCATAACTTGAATTTATATTTGCAAAATGTACCGATAGAGATGGAATAGGTGCCAAACAATACTCTTCTTTATATATTTCATTCAGATATTTCTCAAATGGATCGTGCCTTTTTTTACAGTTCTTTACGAAGTTTTCCCAGTATTGATCTAGGATTATTTTGCTAGTTAAAAATGTACAAAGGGTTCTGTCAATCAATTGCCAATGTCTATGACTACCAATTAATACATTGGTTTTTCTATCTGATGCATAAAGATAAGGATAGTCGGATGGACATAATACAATTTCTCTATTTAATTGGGATGCAAGACGTTCATAAGTCATCAACATTTCTTCGATCAAGGTATCTTTATGAAGATAATCATCTTCTACAAAGAAGATTAAATCCTCAGCTTCATTTTTAGCAATTGAAAAACATTTTAATAAACTTGCTAAATTACTAAATGTTTCAGGATTTCCTTCGTTTATGATTTTATCATCAAATTCATTTTTATTTAGATTTATTATATTAGGAATAATTTTCCATCTACTCAAAAGTAAATTGATTTTTTTTGTGATAGCTTCATCGGAATTGTCATCCACTATGGTTAAATTCAAGCTGATATTTTGCAATAGAGTTTTCGATTTCTGTAAAGAATTTAGTAATGAATTCAAAGATCTAAGAGTATATTCACTCTTGGGTTTATTAAAAATTCTTGTCTTATTTTGATCCCATATATTTACTTTGGTATTAGATCTAAAAATTATGTTTAATGAATTTATTTTTCTTTTAATTTTTACCTCACCTAGGGGTAAAACGATTGATTTTTTATTTATTGCCGAAAGATTTTCAGTTAAAGATTTATTTAATGTTGGAGAGGTGAATTGATTTTGATCAATAATTTCAAAATCGAGAAATCTAGATATTATAATAAAAAATTTCTTAAATAAGCGTTTGATCATTAATTTTTTTTAGCCTCTTTTAAAACAAATTCAAGGCGATCTTGCCCCCAAAACATTTTATTGTTTATGATAAAAGATGGTGCTCCGAACACTCCTTTCAAAAAAGCATCTTTGGTTCTTTTTTTCAATTCATCTTTAATTTTTTGTTCAAATATTTTTAATTTAAAAGTTTCGATATTAAAATTCAAATCTTCTAGGATTTTATTAACTACATTTTGATTATTTAAATTTAAGCCATCTTTCCAACAAGCATCAAAAAACTTGTCTATATACAAGTTTGTTTTATTTTCTTTTTTGGCTATCAATACACCTCTCATTAAATTCAAAGAGTGGATTGGAAAGTTAGAATTAAATTTAAATTTTATGTTAAGCTTTTCTGCAAATAGCTTGCAGTCTTTGATCATAAATTTTGCCTTTGAAGGAATAAATGCCGGGGCTTCAATATCTGCAAGATTATGCAGTCCACCTAATAAGATAGGCATATAGTTTATGACAATCTTATATTGGTTTTCAATATTTCTAATTTGCTTATGAGCTAAATAGGAATAAGGACTAGTGAAATCAAAAAAAAAATCAAACGATTTAATCATGCAATGAAATTTTTTTTGAATAAAAGATTCTGATAAACCAATATAAAACTAAGCCCAATGGACCAGTAAAGTAGATTGAAATTAAAGAAATTCCAGATAAAAATTTTGGAACACTGTATCTGAGAGCGTCTCTTGATACCCAAGAACCTAAAAATAAGTTTATAGCTAAAAAATGTACCCAAAAAATTAATAAAAAAATATCATTTGAAAACAAAGAATGAAGATTTTCTATTCCTAAATATAAATCAAAACTATCAATAATATTTTGGCCATTGGTTATTAATTGATAGATTATATAACCGTATATTAATGAAAATATTATTGGTAAAAATATTGAACTAATAAAAATTAAGCATAATCTTGAATTTGGAAAAAAAATTAGCGTTAACCAAAAAGGCAATACTCCAAAACTAAGCCAAAGATAAATAATTTCTGGACCAAAATAATTTGTTAAATCTATAAGCATGATAGTCTGTTATATTCAGTATTATAGTATATTTAGTTATGATTCCCAACAAAAGTAAAAAAAATCTTAAAGCGACCATAGAGGAAATAAGAAAATTTTCATTTTCTTACTTAGAAAAGTATGCTCCCTCCAAACAACAGCTAAGAACTTATTTATTAAAGAAATTTTTTAAATCTTCAAATTTTTATGTTGCAAAAAGTGAATTACTAGACCTGATAGATTTGGTTATTTCCGATTTGGAAAAGCATAAATTCATAAGTGATAAATTTTATTCACAATCAAAAACAAAAAAGTTTTTAAAAAAAGGCTTCTCATTAAATAAAATTCGAAATTATTTAATTAATAAAGGCATTAATGAAAAATATATAAGAGATAGTATTTCAAAGATGAATATAGAAGAAGGTGACCAAGATTTTTTTTCAGCAATTAAGACTTGTAAAAAAAAAAGAATTGGACCAAATAGGGAAGAAAACAATCGTATTCTTTTTTATAAAAAAGACATGTCAATCTTAGCTAGGTCGGGTTTTAATTACGAAACATCAAAAAAAGTTTTAGATTTAACAAAAAATGACTATGAAAAATTTCTTGGATTGTTATGACGCTTTATTTTTTTTGTTTTCTCTTGTAGGTAAAAATCAATTCTCTTTTTGACTTGATTTTTAACGTAAACAAATACCAATAAGCCAAAAATTGATACTGAAACAATTATAATCAAAATTTTTTGGATCATTATTTTTGTTATCTTTATAATTTAAACTATCTCTCCAGATTTTCTGATCTTCTTGCTAATAAATCCAAATTTTTATAATCAGTTTTTCCATACTTAAATTCTTCTTCATTAAGTGTAGTTACTATGCCCCCCGCATGTTTTAAAATTGCATGACCTGCAGCAATGTCCCATTCGTAAGCTCGAGCTTTGGCACCGTATAAATCAAATTCACCCGCAGCAATAACACAAAATTTATAAGAGCTTTTCATTTTAATAAAGTTTTTTACATTAAACTTTTTGTGAATTTTTAATACTTCTGAGGAAGGCTTAAAAGAATGGGTTACGGCATGCACTTCTCCATGTTTTGTTTTTTTTTTACATATTAATGGTATTTTTTTTTGTTCAAATTTTTCAAATGAATATCCGTTTCCATATGAATAAAATAATCTTTTTTTTGCTGGAGCATAAATTACACCAATGACTGGCTCCAAATCAATTATTAAAGAAGCATTTAATGTAAATTCATCTTTGTTATTTATATATTCTTTTGTTCCATCTATTGGATCAATTAACCAAAAATTTTTATATTTTTTATTATTATTTAAATTAGCGGTTTCTTCTGAAATTAGAGGAATGTTTGGTGTAGATTGAATTATTTTTTCTCTAAGCAATTTATCTACTTCCAAATCTCCATTCGTTACAGGAGAATTATCAGACTTCATTGTTATTTTTAGGCCATTGTTTCTCAATTCTATTGCTCTTTGACCAGCACTAAGAAAGGTTTCTAACAGACTCTCAGCCAAATCTTCTAATTCAGTGATATTCATTTTTTCTCTTATATTATTCCTTCAATGTTTATAACGAGCTTTTCTTTGTTTTCAAAGTTAGCTATACTTTTATTTTTGTTTACTGATTATATCTGTCCTATCCTCAACTTTATTTAATGATTTTATCATAAAATCACTTTGCTCAAAATCTAAATTGATTTGTGGAAAATAGTTTATTGTTATATTAAAATATTTTTAAAAATATCAAACTCCATGATTTCAAAATTCACAAATTCCCTAGGAATTGCTAAGTCAGAAAAGAATACAAAAGTTGTTGTTGCAATGTCCGGTGGCGTTGATTCTTCAACAGCTGCAGGATTAATGAAAAAAGAAGGCTATAATGCAATAGGAGTTACACTGAAGTTATATGATGACATCAAGACTTCCATAAAATCAAGACAGTGCTGTGCTGGTCAAGATATATTGGATGCCAAAAGAGTAGCAAATCAATTAAATATCGATCATAAAATCCTCTATTATCAGAAGAAATTTAGAAAAGATGTAATTGATAATTTCGTTGAAAGCTATATGGCAGGGGAAACACCAATTCCTTGCGTACAATGCAACCAAACAGTTAAGTTTAGAGACCTTTATGAATATTCAAAAGAATTAGGAGCAGATGCATTAATAACAGGTCATTACGTAAATAGCACACATAATGATGGAATTTCAGAGATGTATCGAGCAAAAGACCATGAAAGAGATCAAAGTTATTTTTTATTTAACACGAGCAAAGATCAATTGAATTTTTTAAGATTTCCACTTGGAAAATACACAAAAAAAGAGACAAGAAAGATTGCAAAAAGACTAAAGTTAAATGTAGCTGATAAACCCGACAGCCAAGATATTTGTTTTGTTCCAAACGGAGACTATGTATCGGTAATTAAAAAATTTAACCCAGAGTCATTCAAAAAAGGAAATATAAAAGATCTAAATGATAATATTCTAGGAACTCACGAAGGCATAATCAATTTTACCATAGGTCAGAGAAAGGGAATAGGAGTTGCAAACAAGGAAGCATTGTATGTTGTAAAAATTATTTCAAACAATAATGATATAGTGGTTGGACCAAAATCTTCTCTTGCAGTAGATAAAATTAAATTAAGAAATTTAAATCAACTTTGTGATAATATAGAAGAGTGTAATTCTAATTTATTTGCAAAAGTTAGATCAACCGGTAAAT
>Ga0208409_1001256_pt1 | contig 10523 bp, 10 predicted proteins | sample ETNtaG_29_FD_185784 | JGI IMG/M metagenome (GOLD analysis project Ga0208409, IMG submission 185784) | Marine microbial and viral communities from oxygen minimum zone, Eastern Pacific Ocean - ETNP201406SV201 (SPAdes) (version 2) | ecosystem: Environmental > Aquatic > Marine > Oceanic ...
ATACAGGTGATCTTGTTTATTTATGTGATACACGCAGATGGTTAGGCGGCTTAAAATCCATACATACTGTATATGGTGAATCTCATAACGAAGATGGTGTTGTTTATATTAATAAAGTTCAACTGGAACGAGGATTATTTGATAAGAACAAAACTCTTTACGCCGAAAAGGAAATGTAGCTTTGAGAGTAGCAAAAAGAACTATAAATTCGCCAGCTTTTTTCAAGAAATAATTTAATAATACGATCCGGAGTAGCTCAGTTGGTAGAGCAGGTGACTGTTAATCACTTTGTCGGGGGTTCAAGTCCCTCCTCCGGAGCCGACGAGAAACCCCTTTTTCCGTGAGGGGGTTTCTTTGTTTCTATAACTCCCCTACCTATCCAAATATATTCATTCATATTCAAATATATATACATTTCGGGAACACATTTTTCGAGAACACTTTGAAATTTGCCACATACCTTTTTTTCCCTCAAAATCCTTAATATATTAATACCATGAAACTGCTGAAAATTTTACTGATTTTATCCTTTGCTACAGCTACTGATACTGATGTAGATGGTAATAGAACATTAGCATTCCCAGGCGCAGAAGGGTTTGGTGCATATTCTAAAGGTGGCAGGGGTGGAGATATTTTATTTGTTACAAATCTTAATGATTACAACCCTGAAAATGAAGAACCAATTGCAGGAAGTTTAAGATGGGCATGTGATACCTATGGACCTCGAACAGTCATTTTTAAAGTTTCAGGTTTAATTGAACTCAAAACTTGGCTTACAATTATTAATCCTTATATAACAATTGCTGGTCAAAGCAGTCCTGGTGATGGTATTTGCTTGAAAAACTATGGATTGAGCATCAGAACACATGATGTTATTTTACGTTATCTAAGGTGTAGGCCAGGCGATGAAATGGGAGTTAATATAGAAGGTGGTTTTGAAACTGATGCCATTTCTATTAGCGAATTTAGTCAAAATGTTATTATTGACCATTGTTCAGCTAGCTGGTCAATTGATGAAACTCTATCCATTCATAGTAGACAACCAAAAAATCCGCCTTTAAGTGTTACAGTTCAATGGTGTATCATATCTGAATCATTAAATGATAGTTATCATCCTAAAGGGCCACATGGATATGGTTCATTAATTCGATTTACTGGAAATGCGTCTTTTCATCACAACCTATATGCTCACCATTCTTCAAGAAATCCACATGTAGACACTTATTTAGGTAACATGACTTTAGATTTTAGAAATAATGTGATTTATAATTATGGCCAACCTGGTAATACGATGTTTCACCCGATTAACATGAATTATATTGGGAATTATTTAAAACCAGGTCCAAATACTACCTATTCTGGAACAGCGTTCTATTTACATGCGGAATCTAGTACAGGGGTTTCGTTATTTCAATACATCACCTCTTTTGGAAATAACGTAAGAAAAATTTATCCTGAAGGTAATATTTTAATAGGTAAGGATTATGAATCCCAATGGGATATGTTTTATAAAGTTTATGATAGAAATAAGATGAGTGAGCCATTCGAGGTTGAGATTGTATACACACATCCAGCAGATGAAGCCTACAATCTTGTATTGGAAAATGCAGGAGCTATATTGCCTAAGAGAGATGATATAGATTTAAGAATTGTTAATGATGTTAAAAATGGAACTGGTAAAATTATAGATACACAATCTCAAGTTGGTGGTTGGCCTAATTATAAATCAGCAATAGCTCCAATAGATGATGACAATGATGGATTACCTGATGTGTGGGAAATTAAACATGGGTTGGACTCTGCAAATAATCTCGATAACAATTTAGATAATGATAAAGATGGGTATACAAATATAGAAGAATGGCTAAATGGAACCATTCCTTAGTTACTCAATTCCCAATGTCATCGTCACCCATGCCCTACTCACACCCAGTTGCCTAGATAATTCAGCCCTGGTCCAACCATTTTCCTTCATCAACAGTGAATATCTCATTCGCCGTTCTAGCTTGGTTTCTTTGGAGGGTTTGACCGTAGACGATAAAATAAAGGTATAATCATCTTCGAGGAGTAAGCCTTGTCTATAGCTATAAGCTACTACCTTAAAGGTAAAATAGTTCGCGTTACCGTTGGTTCCGCGGAGCAAATTAAAACTTCGTTCGGGACATTCTTTTTTAAAAACTTAATCCCCAGAATTTTTTATAAATTATTTTCTGTAGTTAAAATGCTCATATTCGTTTGTAATGCAATTTACCCTCCGTTGTGGTTAATTTCCTTTGGAGACAGATGGAAAGCGGCATGTTACTAAATATCTTTCTGGGCAGCTTGGCTCTCAGTGTTGTCCATTTCTTGATTCCTAATCACTGGATGCCCATTGTAGTGATGGCGAGGACAGAAGGGTGGAACCAAGGACGTTCTCTGAGGATAGCCGCTCTCGCCGGATTTTCACACACTGCGAGTTCGATTATCATTGGAGTTGCAGTTGGTGCTCTCGGTTTACAACTGACCCAAGTAAGCAAATCCGCCATGGAACTTGTGGCGCCGGCAATCTTCTTGATATTCGGTGTTATGTACATTTTGGCTGGAATCAGAGACAATATCCGCCATCATCAGCACCGGCATATTCATCTGGGAGAAGCGACAAAAAAGAACACCCGCACAGCAGTGACTGCTATTGTCATCGCCATGTTTTTCTCTCCCTGCATGGAAATTGACACCTATTTCTTCAACGCCAGCCTGGCTGGTTGGCAAGGGATTCTAACTGTTCTGGTGACATATTTTCTAATAACAGTGGCGGGAATTGTCTTGATGGTGCGTCTGGGACTGAAAGGATTGGAAGCTGTTAAACTGCAATTCTTCGAGCAGTATGAAAAGCACATCATGGGCTTCATTCTCATCCTCATGGCCATAACGTTTTATGTTTTTCTTCATTGATGGAATCTGCATCTGAAATTACGGTGAAGTTTGTTGAGAATGACTGGGAATTGGAAAAGGCATTTTCTATTCGAAGAACTGTCTTCATCGAGGAACAAAATGTGCCTGAAGTGATTGAAATGGACAGTTTTGACAAAACGGCTTCTCACATTCTTGCTTTTGACCGAGAGAGGCCGGTGGGGACAGCCCGCTGGCGGACGACTGGTAACGGCATCAAACTGGAGCGGTTTGCCGTACTGAGAGAATTTCGAGGAATGGGGATAGGGAAAACCTTGGTGCAGTTCATTATGGAGTTTTTGGGTTTCGAGGAGCGGATATATCTTCATGCACAAGAGTCAGTTGTTGCCTTCTACGAAAAGTTTGACTTTCAAGTACAAGGAGAGTTATTCTTTGAGGCTGGAATCCCGCATCGTTTGATGGTCTACAACAAGGATTCAAACTAACCGATGTTCAAACGCATACTAAAACTCGCAAAGCCTTATTGGTATATTCTGATACTTTCGGTTATCGCTTCGTTGGCTTATGTATTTTTTAACTCCTTGTCAGTCTGGATAACTGCGTCTCTTATCAATAATATATTAACTGATTTTGAAACACTTTCTGCCGGTCAGAAAGCGCTGGAATCTGCGTCGAGCCTTAGCATAAATGAATCGCTCAAGCTTTGGACCAACAGACTTGTGCTAAAGGAGACCCAGGTTGATACACTGAAAGCGTTGTGTGTGACTATTCTAATTGTTTTCTTGATGAAGAACCTTTTCCAGTATTTGAAAAATCTGCTGACCGGTTTTGTTCAGATAAGTGTGGTCAGAGATCTGAGAAACAGATTGTTTAACCACATTACCTCTCTGTCCCTCTCTTTTTTCGATAGAACACGAGCGGGTACATTGACTTCAATTGTTCTTCATGATGTGAATAACATCCGACGATCCTTATCGGTAAGCTTCCATCGTCTTCTTGTTGAACCCATTAATATTCTGATGTTTGTTGTCTTATTGATGATAATCAGTTGGAAGCTGACATTAGCGGTGCTAGTTATCCTGCCGCTGGCAGGATTTGTTATAACAGTGGTTGGGAGGAGCATTCGAAGGAAGGTCAAGCGGACATCTCTTCAGGTAGCGGATATCACAGCGACGCTGACGGAGACTTTGAGTGCTATCCGAGTGGTTAAGGCTTTTGTCATGGAAAAAACTGAGAGGCTGCGTTTCGGGGAAAAGACTTCCCGTCATCGCCGGCTGGTTTACCGACAGATGAAGCTTCGTTACGGTTCAACTCCTGTCACAGAAACTATTGGTGTGGTTGTCGGTGTGATACTTCTTTGGGTTGGAGGGATGCAAGTTATAGATAAGGTAATGAATCCGGAAGATTTTATCCGCTTCATTCTGTTGATGTTCTCGGTGTTGACACCTATTCGAAAGTTGAACACTGTCAACCAAGACCTACAGACGGCTATGGCGTCAGCAGAGAGAGTGTTTGGTCTATTGGATAAACCCCAAAGTATCATTGTAAGTGAGAATGCCAAGGATATTGAAGGATTTAATGAGTCCATCCAGTTCGAAAAAGTATCCTTTTCTTACGACGGCAGTAGCAACTTTGTTTTGAACAATGTGAATCTTGAGATCAGAAAGGGTGATGTTGTGGCAATTGTGGGTGAGAGCGGTGCAGGTAAATCCACAATGGCAGACCTGATACCGAGATTCTATGATGTTCGCGAAGGAGTTGTCCGTCTGGATGGAATTGATGTGCGAGAGATTCAGCTGGATTCTCTCAGGAAACTGATGGGCATTGTTCCGCAGGAGACGTTTCTCTTCAACGATACCATCCGGAATAATATCGCTTACGGCACGGAGGGAGTGGAGGAAGAATCTATACGGGAAGCAGCAATAGCGGCCAATGCAATTAAGTTCATCGAAGAGCAACCTGACGGTTTTAATGCGGTTGTGGGTGACCGCGGTGTGAAACTGTCCGGCGGTCAACGTCAAAGGATTTCTGTCGCCCGAGCGTTAATCAAGAATCCCCCTATTCTCATCCTCGATGAAGCTACATCAGCACTTGACAGTGAAGCCGAAAAAAAGGTGCAAGATGCTATTGACCTCTTAATGAAAAACCGCACTGTATTTGTCATAGCTCACCGCCTGTCAACCGTTGTCAATTCTGATAAAATTGTAGTGTTAAAGGGCGGCAGCATTGTGGAAGAGGGTACTCATAATGAATTGCTCCAGAAGAACGGCGAATATAGACGGCTCTATGATATGCAATTCAGAGAAAATTCTTCTGCATGACTTTTTCGCGCTAATGAAAAATGCCACCCCAAGTTCATCAATCCTGATCTGTTTCGGTACTCGCCCGGAGGTAATAAAACTGGCTCCTGTGATAAAAGAGTTGACAGCGAGAGGAATCTCTTTCCGAACGCTTTTTACCGGTCAGCATGATGAGCTTTTCAGCGATGTTGCCGATCTCATTCCTGAACCCGATATAGACTTGGAAATTATGGAACGGGAACAGACTCCTTCAGATGTATTCGAAGCAGTGAGTAACAGAGTAGCGCCAATCCTTCGCAGTGAGCTTCCGGGTCTTGTTATCGTTCAGGGTGATACTTCAACTGCAGCAGCAGTCGCTCAAGCTGCATTTAATGAGGGAATTACGATAGGGCATGTGGAAGCCGGTTTGCGAACTTATGATCTTGAATCACCACGGCCGGAAGAGCACAACCGCCAGTTGATTTCCAAGATTGCTCATTTCAATTGGGCACCTACTGAAACAGCAGCCAGGAACTTACAGAAAGAGGGCGTAAGTAACGTAGTGGTAACAGGTAACACTGTGATAGACAGCTGTAGTCGTTACGATTTTCCTATTAGCTACGGGAACAAGGTTTTGGTTACGCTTCATCGGCGGGAAAACTTCGGAGATAGGATGGAGAGCATGTTCCGACAGTTAGATAAGCTGGCAGTTGAACATAGTAATCTTGAGTTTATTTTCCCCATGCATCCCAATCCACAAGTGCAGCGTCACCGGGATCTGCTAGGGAGTCTGAATGTTGTACAACCATTACAGTACCTTGCTTTATTGAAACTGCTCAGCGATGTCCGCTTTGTTATCAGTGACTCCGGAGGTATCCAGGAGGAGTGTGCGGTATTCCACAAGAAAGTGCTTGTCTGCCGGGACAAGACTGAGCGCCCTGAAGGTGTGGAGGCAGGATTGGCCAAGGTAGTCGGGACCGATATCGCAGGTAATTTCGCATGGGCGAATGACTCTCCTGAATGGGAAGGTGAGAATCCGTATGGGGACGGTAATGCGGCAGAGAGGATTGTGGATTCAATCGTGGACAGCTCTTATGCTTCATGACTAATCACCATACAATTTCTACAAGTTTGAACTATTACTATTTAGCTCACAACTTATACCAGTATGTCTATTCGTATCCGGTTTACCGAGAATTGGGTGGTGAGTTTTTAGCTTGGACTCGCGATACACATTTCAAGCTTTTTCAACACTTTTTTCTTAAAGCTACGGGAAAGTCATCTCTTGGTGTGTTACCAAGGGTAAAGCGGATTGACCGAAAAAATATTGTAGGTTTAGAAGGAATTCTTATCGCTAACACGCTCCACGAATTGGGTTACGATCATGATAAACTGAAGTCTGTTTTAATGTATCATGGTACGTCTGATAAGGTTCCCCGGGTGCCTCGGCAGGTGGCGAATCAGTTTGACTATTATCTTCTTTCTGGACCCAAGAACGAAGCTAAACTCAGTAAAGCAGCCGATATTAGTTTAGATTCACCCCGCCTGGTTCGTGTTGGCAATTGGATGTTTGATCCTGTTGTGCAACAGAATTATGATCTAGCGACCATTAGGGCTCGTTTTGGCATCAAAGATAAGTCCCGGCCAACAATACTCTATGCGCCAACATGGGGATATGGCGGCGGTACCCTTCTGAAGTATGGCCCTAATTTTCTAAAAACCATTCCTCAAAAGTACAATCTGATTGTCAGACCGCATTATGGCGAAACAAACTACATACAGAAGCTGAAGAAGATGGTACCGCATAACTTGAGAAAATGGGTGACTTTTGCACGGCCTTCCCATATTTTTCGGAACGGTTATATTGACAATATGTTAATAGCTGATCTGCTGATCAGCGAGACATCATCTATGGTCTATGAGTATCTGATCATGCGTCGGCCAATAATTATTGCCGAAACCAAGACGGATGAAGTTGAAATGGCTGATGACGGGATGAGTGTTTATCACGTAGCTGATCACTACAGGGATGGCGATGACATCTTAAGAATGATACAGAGGAACCTCGATGATAAGTCTTTACCGCAAGACATGGAATCCCTTCTGAAAAAATGTTTTTATTTCAATGATGGTAAATCTACCCAAAGGTGTTTGGATTTTCTGTGCACTCTCTCTTAATTAATGACGAACTACGGTGAGTTAAATGAGCGGTAAGTATAGATTAGATAGCAGAAACGCTGCTGCTGCTGTTCGAATGTTGGAAAAAGTTACCAGCATATTCGAGAAGCATGGGATAAAGTATGTCCTGACGGCAGGGACGCTACTAGGAATTCATAGAGAGAATCGACTGCTGCCCTGGGACAATGATTTGGATCTGCGTATCTTCCGAGAAAATGAAGATCAAATCATCAGAGTAATTTCCAAGATAAAGCGCGCTGGTTATCTGGTACGAGTACGATATCAGAAAAAGGAAGATCTTCCGTTAAAGCTCGACGAAGTCAGGATTATCAAGATTTACAATCGAAAGTATCTTTTCGCTAAAGGTGAAGTGATGATGGACTGTTTTATAGCAACCCGTCATGAGGAACAATATGTTTGGTCCTGCGGAGGTCTCAAACACTATACCAAGAAGAGTGTTCCGGCTCGTTTTTACGATAAATACGACAGTTTAACTTTCAAGGGTAAACGTTATTCCATTCCTTCTCATATAGATGATTATCTGACTTTTCGATACGGTGATTGGAAGACACCGCAAGAGAAGTGGGATTATAGAAAAGACGACGGGGCGATCATCTATTCAAGAGTAATAGCCGAGGGAAAAGAAGAATCTAAGTGAAACAAGCTGTCATTCTTATCGCTGGTGGAGGTACTCGTCTTGGGGCTCGAACCGTGGCTCGCCCCAAGTGTATGCTGGAGGTACAAGGTAAATCTCTTTTGGCGCGGATGCTTACGTATTTAAATCGGGCTGGAATTCAAGAGACTATCTTAGTTGTGGGTTATCAAGCCGATTTAGTTCGCAGGCATATTGGTCAGCAATGGGACAGCATGTCAGTCCAATATATCTATAATGACAAGTGGGAAACGACGAATAACGTGGTATCACTGGCTATGGCTACTGACTCTCTAAACCAGGATTTCATTCTCTTGGAAGGGGATCTCATTTTTAAGTGGGAAGCTTTTGCAAAAATGCTTGGTCCAAACAGAATAGCTGTAGATTGTTTCCTCCCGAATATGGATGGAACCGTTGTCAGTATTGATGAAATGGGGTCCGCAGACCGATTCTATCTAAAATCTACATCTGGCAGGCCATCTGATCTCTCTTCTTACTATAAAACTGTTAACATTTACAGCTTCGACTATGAGAATTATATGTCATCAGTTGTCCCCCGACTTCAGCGCTTGATTGAATCTGGTCAGGATCAGGTATTCTATGAACAGGCTATCGCCGAAGCTGTTGACGATCAGGATTTACAACTGGAATGTGTACTGTTTTCAGGTACGCCGTGGTACGAAATAGATACTGAAGAGGATTTTGATCAAGCTAAAGGTTTGTTTAGCAGTTGAGATGTTATCTGTCGCTAGTACGGTCTATCTGGTTGCTTAACGGCCAGGGATAAAACAGAGAGATGAATCGGTCAAGACCTGAAATAAACCAACCATTCAAACGATACTCCACAAGTCCTTTATAGTATTTAAGTCGTTCACTTAGCGGTATAATAGTATTTACACTGCTAAATTCGTATCCCCACTCCTTCAACTCCCGGCCTGCTACATTTTCTATCAACCTGACCTGCCATTTTTCCAAGTCCTTTTGCCATCTTCCTACAGCAGTAGAGGAAATAGGTCCCCTTGTAGCGGAATGCCACGGCATCTTGTAGTCCGGAACAGCTATCTCCGCTGTATCTTGGAATCGGAGCATCTCTTTATGGTATTCTTCACCCAGAAACCGGCACAATTCGCGGGTCCATTTTTCCGGATGAGTGACAAAATCTTCATACCGAATTTCTATAAATTGTTCTTCTGGCAGGACTCTGCTCGCCTGTTTGCCCTTCCGAATTGCTTCCTGCCAGTTGAAAATGGAGTATACCAGATCTTCCTTCCACCAACGCATTTTAAGTAGAGATGCTATACAGTCTCTACCATCGCGTACTACATGAATAATCTGGGCATCGGGGAAAAGCGCCAGAAGCTGTTTGAGGTACTTGATATAATAGGGCCTCTTATCGCCCCAGCGAGGTTTGTTAAATTTTCTAGAATAGAGCTTGAAGACACCAGATGCTGCAGCTCCCAGTGATGTACCTGAGGATATGATTTCTTTGTGGATAGCACCAACTTCTAGTCCAAGGTCGGGCAGTTTAGTACGTTTGTCAAAGTTATCCACAAACCAGTGACCCAATTTAATCCTGTTTTCCTCATTAGCCAGGTTTCTCCAGCGAAGTCTCCTTTTGTAGATTTTCTTGAGGAATTTGGTCTGAGGCGGCAAAGCGATATTCGGATGGCTGTGTAGAATCAACCGAATAAGAGTGGTTCCGGATCGCTCACAGCCGACAATAAAGATGGGTTTTTGATTATTTTCAGACAATTAGTAGTACCATAGTCACATTTTTGTTCAATTCTGAATTGTCGTAAGTTTAAGTTGGTGATGCGAGGGAAGCAATTGCATTCAGCTCTTTATTGGGTTAACCTTGAAATGAGCTGTCGGTCATCTAAAATGAATGTAAAGTGGATTAATAATAAATGACATCAGTCCTTTTCGAAAGCCACCACCTTTACTATCTGCCGTATTTTGAACCGATTGTAGCGGAACTGAAGCGGCGCGGCGGATATGAAATAGCTGCATCGATCCCTCTGACTATTGGCGCTGGAGAGAGACGTCTCTTTTATGAAGCTTTACAGAGGCTAGGAGTGGAGTCGATCACCGCTACTGATGAGGAAGCAAGAGTCGATAAACTGCGGCAGCGAGGATTCGATATTGTTATCGTAGGGAATGTGGGGAAGCTGGAGGAGATTGCAGCGGAGAACTCCATGGTTGTAATGGTCTATCACGGGATCGGATTGAAGCAGAGCTACTATACAGATATGTCTCCGAGAGTGGATCTTCGGGCAGTGGAGAGTGAGGCCCGATTCAGTGAGCTGAAGTCAGCAGGTGAGACAAATCTTGTCCTTTGCGGCTTGACGAAACTGGATGCCTTGGCCGGAGCAGGTAAAACTTCTCGAGATAACCTTCACCAGAAATGGAATCTCAATCCGGAATTGCCGACAGTTCTCTATGCACCAACATTCTATCCATCTTCTTTGGAAAAGCTTCTCCCTGAGCTTTCGGTGCTTGCAGATCAAACCAATGTATTGATTAAG
>Ga0208409_1001259_pt1 | contig 10515 bp, 10 predicted proteins | sample ETNtaG_29_FD_185784 | JGI IMG/M metagenome (GOLD analysis project Ga0208409, IMG submission 185784) | Marine microbial and viral communities from oxygen minimum zone, Eastern Pacific Ocean - ETNP201406SV201 (SPAdes) (version 2) | ecosystem: Environmental > Aquatic > Marine > Oceanic ...
GAAAAAAATATTATTAATTTATGTAAAGCTAAAAAAAGCTTAAATTTAGGTTTATTAATACCTTCTACATATTCGTTTAAAAAAGTTCTACAAAAAAGTAAGAAAAAATATGTTAAATTTTTGGTTTTGGAAAAGAAATTTTTAAATGAAAAGAAACTATATAAAATAAGAAAGAAAATTTATTTCTATACAATTAAAGATAAAAAATTATTTAACAAATTTAAAGAAAAAAATCTCATTTTTGAAAATTTATAATTTTATTTTTTCAAAAAATTTAATCTACCTATAATTTCATCACGATCCATGTAGTAGCCTTGCAAATGTCTATGTCCTGAATTTGGATCAAACTCGGTTCTTCCATGAAGAAGTCTTCTATTATTAAAACAAAATATATCTCCTGCCTCTAATCTAAATTTAACTACAAACTTATCATCATGTATAAGATTTCCAAATCTATGATGGGCTTTGTAAACTTTTTCCATAACATCAGGATGACAATCTAATGCATCCATAGTAGCAACGCTAAATCTTATATCATTGAAATCATCATCTTTGGTTAAAGAAATTGCTGGAGCATAAAAATTTCTATGCGATTCTTGTGTATAATCTTTATCTCTAAATTTAAGAGGCACATTCACTAAAGTTTCAAAAATTTCTTTTTCATTCTTCCTTAAATAATCAGCAACTGCAAAACCATCTACTACTGAAGAATCCCCTCCCTTTGCATCATTAATTAAACAATGAAGAAATTGATAGCCTGGAGGATTTTCAAACCAGGGTAAATCAATATGATTTCTTAAACCGAGCGCTGTGTAAGCAGAATTATTAGGTTTTGGAATATTTATAACTTCAAAAGGTGTTTTAAAAAAAGTTTCTCTTGTGTGGCTTATTCTGTTTAAAACTGGAAATGCAGATTCTTTTTCTGTAGGAGTATTTTTAACTATAGCAATTCCTTTTTGATGTAGAAGTTTTAACCATTTTATTAATCCTTCATCTGAATTCATTATTTCATCATGTTCAATATTTATTGAGCCAAGATCTTTCTGAAATGAACTATTCCATAAATCATATGGTGAAACATATTTTTGTTTATTTTTTAAAGTATAACAATTTTCTCTTAGCCATATAGGATCGAAGTAACTTGTATGATTTCCCTCACTCCATTCAATTTCTAATTTTCCATCCGAATTAATCGTATATTTTTTTGGACTTAAATTTTCTGAAACATTAAGAATATTAAACATTCTATGTCTTGAGTCTTTATCGTGAGCCGTGGGACAATTGTCTCTTAACCACAAAAAGTTAAATTTACTTTTCTCTCCATCACTCCATTCAACATTTAAGGCTGAACCATTCTTTGAAACTTTAGAAATTTCTATTGCCATAAAAACAATATTATTTTATTTAGTTTTGTTTTCAATTCAATTTACAATTGAATTTAATAGTTTATTTTCTTTTTTTTCTAGTTTAATTAACACATAACAATTCAATAAAGGTTGTATTTTGCCTCAGATCAAGTTTTAATACGCCTTGTTTAAACATAAATAATGGAGGGAATTTCATGAAATTTCTAAGAAACTTGATACTTTCATTTGTATTTGCAGGAGCAATGACTCTAGCTACAACTAGCGCAAATGCTGGATGTGGCAAAGTACATTTGGGAGACTTTGACTGGGATAGTGCTAACATTCATACTGCTATTGCAGGTTATATTCTTGAAAAAGGATATGGCTGCGAAGTAGAATCGACAAAAGGAAGTACTACTCCAATAATGGCAGCTCTTTTCGATCAACAAATAGATATTATTACTGAAGTTTGGAGAGACAACTTAGTTCAGTTGATTGAAGATAACTTAGCTAAAGGAAACATAATTGAGCTTGGTGTTAACACGCCTTCATCTACTCAAGGATTCTATGTAGATAAACCAACTGCCGACAAGTATGGTTTAAAATCTGTTGATGATATGAAGAACGCTGATATAGCAAAATTATTTGCTGATCCAGAAGCTCCTGGAAAAGGTAGAATGACAAGCTGTATTTCAGGTTGGACTTGCTACACTATTAACTTAGTGAAACACAAAGTTTATGGTCTAGATGAATTCTATACTAACTTTGATCCAGGTTCAGGTGGAGCATTAGATGCGGCGATCGCTGGTGCATTTAAAAAAGGTAAACCAGTATTTTCGTACTATTGGACACCTACAGGTTTGATGGGCAAAGTAGACTTGGTTAAATTAGAAGAACCTAAATATGACCAAGCTTGCTGGGATGAAATGACTAAAGTTGTTGAAGATATAAAAGCAAACGGACCAGATGTATATAAAGATACTTGTGCATGTGAATACGTTAATATGTCTTTAACAAAAGCTGCTTCAACTAAATTTGCTAGCGATAAAAAGAATAAGCCTGTTTTAGATTTTATTAGAGCTTATTCAATACCAACTGCTGCAGTTAACAAAGCACTTGCATTCTATATGGATGAATCAGGTGGAGATATGGAAGCAACAGCTAAATTCTTCTTATCTAACAATGCTATGTGGAAAAGCTGGGTTCCAGCTGATGTAGCAGCAAAAGTTGCAGATACGCTGTAATTTTTATTAATAAATTATAACTAAGAGCCCAGAGGTGGTGGGCTCTTAGTTTTTTTTAGGAAAAATAATGGAAAAATATAAAAAATTTATCAAGCCATTTATTTATTCAATAGTTTTTATATTTTTTATTATTATTAGTTATCGTTCTGCTAAACCTAGATACAAACCTGAAAATTTTACAGATATATTTAATGATTTTTCTTGGCTAGGAAACTGGCCTAAGTGGCTTGATTTTCCTTTAATGCAACCTCTTAATTCTGGTTTTGATTGGTTAATTGTAAAATATGGAATGTTTTTTGAAGGAATAAATAATTTTTTACTTGGTCTTTATACTACAATGAAAAATTCTTTGGTAGGTTTGCCTTGGCCAATTGTTATAGCAATAGTTATTTTTATTACTTATTTTGCAAGCGGAAGAAAAACAAATACTACAGTGATGGTAGCTTTTTGTACTTTTTTTCTAGGTTTTTTAAGTCCAAGATATTGGGATAAATGCATTATGACAACTTGCATAGTAATTATTGGTATGTTGCTTTGTATTGTTGTGGGAATCCCAATTGGAATTGCCATGGCTAGAAATAAAAAAGTAAGAAATGCATTGTTGCCTATACTTGATTTGATGCAAACAATTCCAAGTTTTTGTTATTTAATTCCAGGTATTTTACTTTTTGGATTGGGTGCAGTGCCGGCAATAATAGCAATTTTTGTTTATGCTGTTCCTCCGCTAATTAGATTAACTGATCTTGGTATAAGATTGGTTGATAAAGAAGTGATAGAAGCCTCAGAAGCTTTTGGTGCAAGCAAAAAACAAACACTTTTGGGTGTTCAAATCCCTTTGGCCTTACCTAATATCATGCAAGGTATAAACCAATGTACCATGATGTCATTAGCCATGGTTGTTATTGCTTCAATGATTGGAACAAGAGGCATAGGAGATGAAGTATTGCTTGGACTACAACAGTTAAATGTAGGCATGGCAACTGAAGCTGGTATTGCAATTGTTTTATTAGCAATAATATTCGATCGAATTACTCAGTCTTATGGTGAAAAAATTCAAGAAAGAACACAACAAAAGAAAAACATAAAGCTATAAATTGTGAGCAAAATTGAAATAAAAAACGTTTACAAAATTTTTGGTGATCAGCCTTCAAAAGTTCTTCCAATGGTTCAGGATGGAGCAACAAAAGAGGAAATTTTAGAAAAAACTGGTCACACAGTTGGTTTAGACGATGTTTCTTTGTCTATTCAAGAAGGAGAAACTTTTGTATGCATGGGTTTATCTGGCTCAGGAAAATCTACTCTTATACGTCACATTAATAGATTAATAGATCCAACTTCAGGAGTGATTTCCGTTGAAGGTACTAATGTTATGGATTTAGATCCTAAAGGACTGATTGAGTTTAGAAGACATAAAATGAGCATGGTCTTTCAAAGATTTGGTTTATTTCCTCACAAAACAGTTTTGGAAAATGTTGGTTATGGTCTTGAAGTTCAAGGACAAAAACCAGAAGAAAGAAATAAAACAGCAATGGAAAAAATTGATGCTGTAGGTTTAACTGGATTCGAACATCAATATCCAAATCAATTATCTGGAGGAATGCAACAACGAGTTGGCTTAGCTAGAGCTCTTGCAACAAATACAGATATAATGTTAATGGACGAAGCATTTTCTGCTTTAGATCCTTTAATTAGAAGTGACATGCAAAAACAATTGATAGATTTACAAAGTGAATTAAAAAAAACAATAGTGTTCATAACACATGATTTGGATGAATCTTTAAGATTAGGAGACCATATAGGAATATTAAACGGCGGAAGATTAGTGCAAATAGGAACGCCAATAGATATTATCATGAATCCTGCTGACGATTATGTTGAAGCATTTGTCAAAGATGTAAATCGTGCAAAAGTAATTAAAGCCAAAATTATTATGACTCCAGCTAATTCATCTAATGGAGTTGATAAGTCAAATCTTATTAAAGTCCAGGAAGATCAATTTTTAGATGAGTTTTTACCTAAAGTTGTTTGCTCAAACGCAAACTGTGAAGTTATTGATAAGAGTGGAAATGTTAAAGGATACATAACGCAAAAAGAGCTCTCAAAAGCTTTAACAAAAGAACATATGGCTGATGCCGATAAGTCTAAATAACAAAAAAATCATTATTTCAGCTGGGGCTTCAGGAATTGGTTGGTCAACTGCAAAGGTTTGTCTTTCTAGAGGAGCTATTGTTTATCTGTGTGACATTGATGCTAAATTTTTAAAAAAAATTCAAAAACATCCATTACATAAAAAAAAATTATTTGCCTATGAGTGTGATGCTTCTGATGAGTATGAAGTTTCAGATTTTTTCAATCAAGTTAGTAAAAAAACAAAAAAAATTGATGCCCTAATTAATAATGTTGGAGTTGCAGGTCCAACTGGAAATATAGAAAAGTTAAGTTCTGATGACTGGGAACAGACTTTAAAAATTAATGTTATAAGTCATTTTTACTTTACAAAACTTGCAATACCAATGCTTAAAAAAAATAAGGGTGGATCTATAATAAATATTTCCTCTACTGCAGGAATTATGGGTTTTGCATTACGTTCTCCTTACGCAGCCAGCAAGTGGGCAGTCATAGGAGTAACAAAAACTTTAGCGATAGAATTAGGTAAGTTTAAAATTCGAGTAAATGCTATTTGTCCAGGAACTATTAAAGGTGATAGAATGGCAAGAGTAATAAAGGACAAAGCAAAATTTCTAAAAGTTTCAAAAAAAATAATTGAAAAAGATTTTTTATCTATGGCTTCAATGAATTCGTGGATTTCTCAAGAAGATGTAGGTAAAATGTGTTCATTTTTAATTTCAGGCGATAGTGAAAAAGTATCTGGCCAAGTATTCCCTGTGGATGGAAATACTATAAGAGTGGATTAAATAATCTTAGTAATTATTTATAATTTTTTAATTTTAGTTTTTCTCTTGTTTCTGCAGGTGTCATTATTGATACCCCAAGATCATTTACAATTCTAATTGCTTTCTCAACTAACTGAGCATTGGTAGCTAACTTTCCTTTTTCTAGATATAAATTGTCTTCAAGACCCACTCTTGGATTGCCTCCCATAATTACAGTTTGAGCAACAAAAGGCATTTCATTTTTTGAAATTGCAAATCCAGACCAAATACCTTCTTTTGGTATAATATCTTTCATTGCTTGCATTGCTAATGGTGTTGCGGGTGCTCCCCAAGGTATACCTAAACACATTTGAAACATTGGCGGATCATTAAGCAATCCTTCTTTATATAATTGAGCTCCAAACCACATGTTTCCTAAATCAAAAGCCTCTATTTCAGGTTTAACATTTATTTCTTGTAATCTTTTGGCTGCTTTTCTTAAATCATTCGGTGTATTTACTGTAATCACAGAACTATCACCAAAATTTAAAGTTCCACAATCCAATGTACATATTTCTGGCAAAAACTGCTCTGCATTTGCAATTCTCTCCATTACATTTGCCATGTCTGTCATTGGACCAAATTCAAGTGGATTTTTTCCCTGACCTATATCTAAATCTCCTCCCATACCTGTTGTTAAATTTAGCACAACATCTGTATCGCTAGATCTAACTCTATCAACGACTTCTTTATATAATTCTAGTCTTCTACTTGGAGTTCCATCTTCTTCTCTCACATGAATATGTGCAATAGCCGCTCCTGCTTTTGCAGATTCAATTGCAGCTGTTGCAATCTGTTTAGGTGTTTTTGGTAAATCTGGGTGTCTCGAAGAAGTATCTCCTGATCCAGTAACTGCACATGATATAAATACTTTATTGTTCATTTTTATTTTTGGAAAGTATACTATCATATTGATTATGGAAAGATCAGAAATTTTAAATGATTTAGCTGCGGTTTTCAGATGGACAGCAAAACTTAATATGCACGAAGGTATAGCCAACCATTACAGCGTCTGTGCCCCGGATTCTAATGAAGATTTTTATATTAATGGAACAGGAATGCATTTCAGCAATATCAAAGCAAGCGATCTTGTTTTTGTTGAACAAAAAAAAATTGAAGAAATAAAAAAAAACCCATCTTTAGTAGACCCTACAGCAATTAACATTCATGGAACTATTCATAAAAAAGCACCTCATGCTAGATGCATTCTTCATGTTCATTCCAAATATGCTACTGCGTTATCAGCTCTGAAAAATCCAACACTTCCACCTATTGATCAAAATACCATGCGTTTTTATAATCGTATTGCTGTATTCAGTGATTTTGGAGGTTTAGGCTTTGAAGAAGAGTCAAATAAAATGGCAGCCTGTATTGGAAACAATAGAATAATGCTAATGGCAAATCATGGAATATTAACTACAGGTCAAACAGTTGCTGATGCTTTTGATGAATTATATTATTTTGAAAAGGCCTGCGAAACTTACATTACTGCTTTATCAACTCAAAAAGAATTAAAAATAGTAAGTCATGAAGTGGCTGAAAAAACTGCTCAAGAATGGGAAAATTATTCTACAGATATGGGAAGTCTTCATTTAAAAGCCATAAGATCAATTCTAGACAAAGAAGATCCTAACTATAAAAATTAAAAATATGACAGTACATGTTTCAAATCAAATAATTAAAAAAGAATGGACGGATTATAACAAGCACTTAAACATGGCTTACTATGTTTTAATCTTCGATAAAGCTTGGGAGGTTATGCTTGAAAAATTTCAAATGGGAGAAAAATCTGCAAAAACAACAATGAGAAGTACTATGGTAGTTGAAACTCATACAACCTATAACAATGAAGTTAAAGAAGGTGATGAAGTTGAAATTGTCTTAACTCATTTTGATCACGATAAAAAAAGATTGCATTTTAGATTGGAAATGATTGAAAAAACATCAAAAAAATTATCAGCAACTATCGAAATGCTGGCTTTATATATTGATTTAAGGAAAAGAGGAGTATGTGAATTTGAAAATGAAAAATGTAAAATTATGGATGAATTTATTAATTCAAATAAATCAAATTTTGTAGATAATAATTTACTTATAACAGGAAAACTAAAAAAATAGATATGGAAGTAAAGTTACTATCAGGTGCACTAGGAGCGGAAATTAAAGGTATAGATCTTACTGATACTTCAAATGAAAATTTTAATAAAATAAATGATTTGTTGTTAGAACATAAAGTTGTTTTTTTTAGAGGTCAGCCATTAACAGCCGAACAGCATATTGCTCTTGCTGAAAAATTTGGACCTTTAGAAACACATGCTTATGTAAAAGGCTTAAAAGACCACCCTGAAATTGTAAGAATTATAAAAGCAGAAGATGAAAAAAATCAGTGGGGTGAAAATTGGCATAGTGACGTTAGTTATAATCATAAACCAACTAAAACTGTCATATTAAAATCAGTTAAAATTCCACCAGTAGGAGGTGACACATGTTTTTCTAATATGGAACTTGCATGGGAAACTTTGGATGAAAAAATCAAAGAGAAAATTAAAGATAAAAAAGCATTACATAGCTCTTTAGGCGCTGAATTTTTTATCAAAAATTATAAGAAAATGGAAGGTAATGAAAAAAAAAACTACGATGAATACTCAAATGAACACCCGGTAGTTAGAATACATCCTGAAACAGGTAAAAAAATATTATTTGTAAATTGGACTTATACAAAAAAAATAATTGGTCTTAAAGAAAAGGAAAGTGACGAAATTTTAAAAAAAATATTTGATCATCAGGAAAAACTTGATTTAACTTGTAGATTTACATGGACAGAAAATGCAGTCGCAATTTGGGATAATAGAAGTGTTATTCATTATGCTATAGCAGATTTTTACCCTGAAAGAGGCCTGGGTTATGAAAGAATAATGGATAGAATAGCTATTGAAGGAGATAATCCACAATAAGAAATGCATATATTAGATAAAATCATTTCTAATTTTAAAAACAATAAATCACTTTATATAGGTGAAAAAATAACAATGTCTGAACATATGATTCAATCAGCTATGTTAGCTGAAAAGGCAAAATCTAATGATGATTTGGTTTGCTCATGTTTGCTTCATGACTATGGTCATTTTATTATTGAAGATCCAGTAGAGTTAGTGAAAAATGATAAAGATGGTAATCATGAAAGTATAGGATATGAATATTTTAAAAATTTTTTTAAAAAAGAAATAGTTGAACCAATAAAATATCACGTGCTTGCAAAGAGATACCTTGCTAGAAATAAAAAATATTTTAATCTCTTGTCTGAAGCATCAAAAATAAGTTTAAAATTACAGGGCGGTATTCTTAATCAAAAAGAAAGTAAAGAATTTGAAAAAAAAGAATATTTTAAAAATTCCATCTTGCTTAGAAAATTTGACGAAGCTGCAAAAAAAATAAATATCAAAATAAAATCTATTGATGAATATAAATCTTTATTAAATTCAAAATTAATATGAAATTTGACTATATAATTATTGGCGCTGGTTCTGCTGGATGTGTTCTTTCAAATAGATTATCAGAAAATCAAAACAACAAAGTTGCTGTATTTGAAGCTGGAGGATCGAGTGATATTTGGAAAGTAAAAATGCCTCTTGCTCTACTTTATACAATGCATGATCCAAAATATAATTGGAAATATTATTCTGAACCAGAACCAAACTTAAACAATAGGAGATTATTTTGTCCTAGAGGCAAAATGATTGGAGGATGTTCTGCTCATAATGGAATGGTTTTTGTTAGAGGTAATAGAAATGATTATGAAAGATGGGAAAACTTTGGATTAAAGTCTTGGTCTTACGAAAAAGTTCTACCTTATTTTAAAAAAATTGAAACATGGTCTGGAGGAGAAAGCCAATATAGGGGATCTTTTGGCCCACTTCCTGTTAATCAATCAAAAAATGACAATCCTTTATTTAAAGCTTTTATAAATTCAGCCTCAGAAGCTGGACACATAGTTAATTCTGATATGAATGGTGAAGAACAAGAAGGATTTGGTATGTTTGATACAACAATTCATGAAGGCCAAAGAGCTAGTACTACAAAATATTATTTAAACCCTGCAAAAAAAAGAAAAAATTTAAATATTTTTTCTAATTCATTTGTTGAAAAAATTATTTTTGATGGAAAAAAAGCTATTGGTATTGAAGTAAAAATAAAAAATAAAATTGAAAAAGTTTATGCTGAAAAAGAATTAATATTAAGCGGAGGTTCAATTAATTCACCACAATTGTTAATGCTTTCAGGAATTGGTGATGCAAATCATTTAAAAGAAAAAGGAATTACAGTTGTAAATGATTTAAAAGGGGTTGGAAAAAATCTTCAAGACCATTTGGAAACTTATATTATGCAAGAATGTAAAACTCCTGATACTCTTTATACTTATACAAAGTTAATTCCAAAAGTTTTAGCTGGAATACAATGGTTTTTATCTAAATCTGGACCTTGTTCACAATCTCACTTAGAAGCTGGAGGATTTGCAAAATCTTCTCCTGAACGTCAAATAGCAAACATTCAATTTCATTTCTTTCCATCGTTTGTTATTGATCATGGTTTGGTTAATCCAAGTTCGCATGGCTATCAATTACACGCAAGTCCAAACCATCCAAAAAGTAGAGGATTAATAACTCTTAAATCATCAAATCCATATGATTATCCTAAAATATTATTTAATTACTTAGAAAATGAAGATGATTTAAAACAAACTAGAGAATGCATACATGTTGCAAGAAAAATCTTATCTCAACCTTCGTTAGCAAAACATTCTGGAAAAGAAGTTGGCCCAGGTTCTGATAAACAAAGTGATGATGAATTAGATGAATATATTAGATCTAAAGCTGAAACTGCTTATCATCCATGCGGTACATGCAAAATGGGAGTAGATGATATGGCGGTAGTTGATGAAACATTAAAAGTAAAAGGAATAAAAAATTTAAGAGTTGTAGATGCATCCATCAT
>Ga0208409_1001261_pt1 | contig 10501 bp, 9 predicted proteins | sample ETNtaG_29_FD_185784 | JGI IMG/M metagenome (GOLD analysis project Ga0208409, IMG submission 185784) | Marine microbial and viral communities from oxygen minimum zone, Eastern Pacific Ocean - ETNP201406SV201 (SPAdes) (version 2) | ecosystem: Environmental > Aquatic > Marine > Oceanic ...
TGGTAACCTGTTATAGAAGTATTAAAACAAACCTCTCCTGTTGCTGTGCCTTCAAAGCCAAATCCATGGCCCTTAAAAAAACTACCGTTTTCTAAAACTAATATTCCTGTGGGATTAATCTTTTTAAGATTATCTTTTTTTAAATAGACTGAATTTGTTTTTACTTCCAACAAATACAACTCATGAGTTATAGGTTAATACAATAAAAGATGATTTTGCGCAACATAAGTAATTGATTTTGATGCGTCAAGTAACTTAATTTTTTGTTTTGAAGATTTTATTTTATTAAAGTAGATTCAGATCTTCTAATAATCATGTCTCTCAGAATTGAAATTGAAACAAAATTGCAAGGAGCACTTAAAGAGCGAAATAAATTAGAAATTTCTACTTTGCGACTGATTTTAGCAGCCGTAAAAGATAGAGATATTGCTAGCAGAACCCCTGATAATAGAGCAGGAATTAAAGATGAGGATATTAAGCAACTCTTGAAAAAAATGATTAAACAAAGAAATGAATCAATAGAGATTTATAAAAAGAATAATCGAATCGATCTATTAGAAATAGAAAAAGGAGAAGTTGAAATAATCAGCATCTTTTTGCCAAAGCAATTAAATGAAACAGAAATTACTAAAGTTTGCAAAGAAGCCATCCAATCAATAAAGGCCCAAGAACCGAAGGATATTGGCAAAGTTATGGGTGTACTAAAGAAAAAATATTCAGATATATTAGATTTTGCAAAAGCAGGAGAACAGGTAAAAGAAATATTGAAATAATTTAGGTTTAAATGAAATATCCGAAGGAATATCTTGAAGAAATTAAAGGTAGATTAAAAGTTTCAACGGTGGTTAGCCGGTCAGTCAATTTAAAAAAGAGAGGCAAAGAGTTTATTGGAATTTCTCCGTTTACCAACGAAAAAACTCCCTCTTTTACAGTAAATGATCAAAAGGGTTTTTATCATTGTTTTAGCTCACATGAGCATGGAAATATTTTTGACTTTTTAATGAAAACAACAAATATGAAGTTTGGAGAAGCGGTCAAAACTTTGGCAGTCGAAGCAGGTCTTCCAATTTATAAATTTTCAAAATTAGATGAAGAGAGAGAAAAAAAATGGCAAACTTATTCAAAGATATTGGAGAAATATAAATCTTTTTATCACAATGAACTCAAAAATGTTAAATCAAAAGAATTAGAATCCTATCTACTTAAAAGAGGTTTAACGGATAAGGAAATTAATCATTTCAAAATTGGTTTTGTTTCTAGAAAGTCTGTTTTTTTTGAAAAATTAAAAAATGATTTTTCTGAATCAGATATTTTAAACTCAGGACTTTTTTATTTTGATGAAAAAAATAAAAAATATATTGAAAGATTTAGAGATAGGCTGATATTTCCAATCAATGGTTTGACTGGGTCAACCATTGCATTCGGAGGAAGAATTATTTCTAATCAAAAATTGGCAAAATATATTAATTCTCCTGAAACTCTTTTTTTTAAAAAAGGTAATTCATTATTTAATTTAGATAAATCTAGACATTCTTCCGCAAACCATGATGAGGTTTTTTTAGTAGAGGGGTATATGGATGTTATTACCTTAACAAAATTTGGAATTATTAATGCAGTGGCAAATTTAGGAACAGCATTAACAGAAAGACAAGTTGAAACGCTATGGCGTTTCTTTAATCATATTATTATATGTTTTGATGGAGATCAAGGAGGAGTAAATGCAGCTATTCGTGCAGCAGATAGGTTATTAAGTATTATAAAACCTGACTTTAAGATTTCTTTTCTTTTCTTACCAAAAAACAAAGATCCAGACAATTTTGTTACAGAAAACGGCAAAGACTACTTTTTATCTTACGTAAATAAAAAAATTTCTATTTATGATTTAATTTGGAATCACTATTATAGCGATATTGATATAAATCAACCCGCATCCCTTGCGCAATTAGATAAAGTATTAAAAAATCAATCAAACAAAGTAAAAAATGAAATCGTTAGAAAATATACAAAGGAATTTTTCTTAAATAAGTTGAACCATCTGACACCTTTAACAAACAAAAAACAAAAAATAATTTCTAGACTATATCGAGAAGCACAACCTCTAAATTCAACAAAGGAAATATTTTTTAAGAAAAAAAATTATAAAGAAGTTGAATTAAAAGAGTTTTCAATACTATATTTGATTATTAATAATTTACATGTTTTTGAAAAAAAGATTGAGCTGCTATCTGAATTAAAACTCTATACTGAAATTTGTGTTGATTTTTTAAATAAAATAATCAATTTATTGTCTTTAGGTAAAATCTTCGAAACAAATGCTTTAAAAGAAAAATTCAAACAGACAAAATATTCAAGTTTGATTAATGATATTAGCGCTTTGGCACCTGTAAAATTTATTACAGAAATAAAAAAGAATGATGACCAGATATTATTAATTTTTGATGAAATTAAAAATGATTTAAAAAAATTTGAATTAAATCAAAAAATAGATAACCTAGAGAAAAAAATGATCCAAAATATGAACGAAGAAACTTACAAGGAGTTGTTAGACTTAAAAAGGCAAGCTAATAATAGCTAAATTAGGAATAGATTTATAAAATTTAATAATTATATACGTCTAGATACTCGAATTTAATATGGAAAAAATTATTACAAAATCATTTGCGAGACTAATGGAAAGGGGCTTGCACAGAGGCTTTATCACTTATGATGAATTAAATAAGTCGATGGGCAAAAGATGTAGGACACAACAAAACGTGGAACAAGCCTTTTTTCATATTTTTGATAACAGCATTGCGTTGGTAGAAAATAAATCTGACTATAAAGTTTTAAAAAAGAAAGAATCTACATCAGGTGACGAAGATAAATTATCAGAAAAGAGTGATGATCCCATTAGAATGTACCTTAGGGAAATGGGCGGTGTGGAACTTCTTTCTAGGGAGGGAGAAATAGCCATAGCAAAACGTATTGAGGCAGGGAAAGAAGTAATGTTGAATGCACTGGCGCAAAGTCCGATCACAGCTAGAAAAATTTTTTCATGGCATGAACAACTTCAAAATGATGAAATTTTGGTAAGAGAAATAATTGATATTGATACGAGCTACTTGGACAATGATAAAGGTAATGAATCAAATACAACATCTTTAAAAACTGAAAAAAAAACATCAGTCAAAAATAAAGACAAAAAAAAAGAAGAAAATGAAAGCGAATTACCCGAAGAAGATGAATTTAATGTTTCTTTGGCTGCAATGGAAAATGAAATTAAACCAGTGGTTTTAAAAACGATTTCTGATTTAAAGAAAAAATATAACAAGCTAATCAAATATCAAAAAGAAAAGCTTGATTCAATATTAAATTATAAAACATTCTCAACTTCAAAAGAAAGAAATTATAAAAATATAGTTAATGAAATAGTTAAAAAAATAAATTCCTTACAGCTATCTTCGTCAGAACTTGAGAAGTTAGTGCAATTTCACTATGTAGAAAGTAAAAAAATTTTATCTCTAGAAGGTGTGCTCTTCAGATTAGTACAAGAAAGTAATATTTCTAGAGAAGAATTTGTTAAATTTTATGTTGGTAATGAAATAAATCCAAATTTAAAAAATTTTTTAAATGAAAATAAAAAATGGAAATCTTTCTTTGCAAAAAATAAAAAGGAATTTTTATATACTCGAGACCGTTTGATTGAAATAAGTAAAAAATTAAGCATCCCAGTAGGAGACTATAAAAAATTGGTAAACAGAATACAAAAAGGTGAGAGAGAATCCAGACTAGCTAAGAAAGAAATGGTTGAAGCCAATTTAAGATTGGTTATTTCAATAGCAAAAAAATATACCAATAGAGGACTACAATTCTTAGATCTGATCCAGGAAGGCAATATTGGTTTAATGAAAGCGGTAGACAAATTTGAATATAGAAGAGGATACAAATTCTCTACCTATGCAACCTGGTGGATTAGACAAGCAATAACTCGTTCAATAGCTGATCAAGCTAGGACAATTAGAATTCCGGTTCATATGATAGAAACTATAAATAAAATTGTCAGAACACAAAGGTTGATATTAAGTGAACATGGAAGGGAAGCGACACCAGAAGAATTGGCAAAAAAATTAAGAATGCCACTTGATAAAGTTAGAAAAGTTTTAAAAATATCTAAGGAACCGGTTTCTTTAGAAAAACAAGTAGGCGACGAGGAAGATAGTAATTTAGGAAATTTTATCGAAGATCAGAACGCTTTAATGCCTTTAGATCAAGCAATAAGATCCAATTTGAATGAAGCCACAACAAAAATTTTAGCAACTTTAACTCCCAGAGAAGAGAGAGTGTTAAGAATGAGATTTGGTGTTGGTATGAATACTGACCATACTTTAGAAGAAGTTGGTTTGCAGTTTTCAGTTACTAGGGAGAGAATAAGGCAAATTGAAGCCAAAGCTTTAAGAAAGCTGAAACATCCAAGCAGATCAAAACAACTGAAGAGTTTTCTTGATAATTAATTCATTGATTTATATCAAGAAAAATTCCCACTCAAATCTGTAATATTGATATCCTATGCCCGATGACATAATAACAGATGCTTTCAAGAGTATGTTCCCTGAGTTGAAAAGACATTTGGATATGACCACTTTACGACACTGGTCAAAAAAAATAGCTATTGCAAAAAATATTTTAAATAAAAGCGGGAAAAAATATTATTCTCAAAACGATGAGGATGGAATCCTTTTAGAAATATTAAATAGAATAAATAATAAAAAAGGGTCTTTTTTAGAAATTGGAGCAGCTAGTTTATCGTGGCATCCACAATTAGAGAAACGTAATGGTACCGAAAATAACACTATTATTCTATTAATGTTAGGATGGAAAGGTATTTGGATTGATAACAGAGATATAGATATAAGACTCGATGAAAATAGTATTTTGAAATTTGGTAAAAAATTTATAACTAAAGACAATTGCATTGAAACTGTTGAGAAAAATCTTGAACTATTAAAATTAGAAAAAAAAGATATAAGTGTAATATCGGTAGATATAGATGGAAATGATTTTTACATTGTTCAAAAACTTTTAGATAATAAATTTGTACCTGATTGTTTAATTGTAGAATATAATTCTAAATTTCCACCTCCAATTTTATATAATCTAAAATATGATGAAAATTATAAATGGACAGGATATGATGATCAAGGAACCAGTTTACAATACTGGATAGATCATTTAGAAAAATTTAATTACAAATTAGTTTGTTGCAATATTACTGGTTCAAATGCGTTTTTCGTAAATAAGAAATATAGAGAAAAATTCGAAGATATTCCAAAAAATATAAATGACATATTTTATCCAGCTGATTATAACTGGTTTGTAGCAACTGGTCATGTGGCATCTCCCAAAACGATAGAGTATTTTGCGAACAAAAAAATCTGAATGAGTCCAAATATTTTGTAGTAAATTTAACTTATGAAAAAACTATCTCTATACATGTTTCCGTTTTAAAGAATTATTGTCCTATATTTTATGGGAGAAGTAGTAATTGGGTAGTAATTAAGGACATAAATCAGAATTTTTAGGTAGATTTTATTTTGGAAAGAGATAAAAAGTGTGGAAATACTTAGCAAAGGGCCTGTAGCTCAGCTGGTTAGAGCAGTACACTCATAATGTATTGGTCCCAGGTTCGAATCCTGGCGGGCCCACCAACTAAGTGCAAGAATTACAATAACAATTCATACAACAAATGAGATAATATCAAAATCGAACAAAAAAAACTGTTTCATATTGAAGTAGGAATCAAATTAGAAGAAGAAGAGAGGAAAATAAGATCGGAATAATCACGGAAACAGGTAAAATAATTCAGCTTGTAGAAGAAAAAAAAAGATTAAATTTTTGTTAACTATTAATAAATTCTCTCAATTTATTGAATAAAGCATTGATATCACCATCATTGCTTTCAATGATAGAACTGAACTCCTCCTTTTGAGTTCTTGCTAGGCTGAGCCCTTCAATAATTAAATCTCTTATTAAGGGTTTATTGGGATTCTTTGTGTAAACCCTCCAGTCAATTTTTACCTCAGGCTTTTTTTCAGTTGCAAGAAGAATACTTGATACAATGGTGTATTTTTCATTTTTCTTTTCAGCCGAGATTACATCTATTTTTGGTTCTGAATAATCGGTTAATCTTGATACAAACGTTTTCAAAAAATATTCCTTAAATAAATTTGAATATTCTTTCTTTTGTTCTTCGGTTAAATCTTTTCTATATGAACCTAGTGTATATAAACCAACCCCTTTTATATCTACTGTAGCCAAAGCTATTTCTGTAAGTTTTTTGGCTTTATATTCTGCAGTGTTTGTTTTAATAAGTATCTTTTTTGCTTCATCCACTATTTCTTGGATAAATTTCTTCGGATCAGAAGTGTCTGCTGTAGCATTGTTAAGAAAAAGAAATAACAACAAAAAATTTATAAAAAAAATTAAATAATTTTTTTTCATTATTTTTTGATTTTAATTTGTGTCTATTTCTTCCCAGTCGCTTTCGTCTTGAGTTTCTACGATTTTATCTGAATTGCTAATTTTTTTATTTCGATTTTGTAAATATAGGCTTTTTATTGAAGCGTATAAATCAATTGAATTTTTTTCTAAACTGTCAAAGGATTCAATATTTTTTGCTCTAAAATCTACAGCGGATGTACCTTTTTCAATATAATAATCGCCATCATTAAATACACCTTCAGCCATCATCGGATTATTTGAAACCGTCATACTGTACCATGGGTCGCCCCATATATTTATGACAGTTCCCGCAAAATCTCTAGCGGTTGTTGGGCCCAATATTGGTAATACAAAATAGCATCCGCTTCCAGTTCCCCAAACGCCTAAAGTTTGACCATAATCTTCCTTATCTTTCTTTGGAAAACCCATTTTTTCTGCAGGATCAAAAAATCCAAGAATTCCCACAGTAGTATTGATTGCCAATCTAGCAACTGTATTTCCAGCTTCAGCAAAATCTCCTTGAAGAATATTATTTGGTATGGTTAGGAGATTAGAAATATTTCCCATCACATTACTGGTACCGTTTCTAACCACCATAGGTAAAACTCGGTATCCTTTTGCAAGTGGTTCGAAAACTACATTATCTACAGTCTGGTTGAAAGAAAACATAGCTCTACTAATGCCTTCAAAGCACTCATTTGCGGTACTTGATGAAGATTTTCTTAGCTTCTCACTTCCTGTTGAACCTGCATTGGCAATACTGGCACACAGTAGAAACATCATAGCAACTATTATAATTAGTCTTTTCATTCTTCACCCCAATAATTAATATCTCAATGCTATATATATAAAAATGCCTATAATGGGAATATCTAAATATTGAATAATAACTAAGTTTTTTTTATAGCTTTTGCTTGTATAAATGGTGTTAAATATGAATTTCAGCTACATTTCTAGTTTTGATAGAAAAAAAAGATTAAATAATCAGATAAAACTAATAGTTTTTCATTATACTGGAATGCAATCTAAGATAGAGGCATTTAATAAACTTTGCAGTCCTAAATCTAAAGTCAGCTGCCATTATTTTATTGATGAAATTGGGAATATTACAAAAATTGTTCCAGAAAAATTTTCGGCGTGGCACGCGGGAAAATCATGCTGGAAAAATTTTAAATTTCTTAATAAATTTTCAATAGGAATCGAACTAGTTAACCCCGGACACGATTTTGGTTATAGAAAGTTTTCAAAAAAACAAATTCATTCTTTAAAAAAAATATCAAAAAAACTAATTGCCAAATATAATATAATCGATTCAAATATTGTAGGTCATTCGGACATTGCCCCTTTGAGAAAAAAAGATCCAGGTGAAAAGTTTCCGTGGAAAGAACTTGCAAATTCAAAAATTGGAATTTGGCACAAGCTAAAAAATAAGGAATTAAAAAAAAATAGAAAAAAAAAAACTAATATAAATGAAAAAAATTTTTTTTTTAAATACATTAATGAAATTGGCTATCAAACTCGGTATAATTTGAAAAAATCTGTCTATGAGAATAAAATAATCAGGGCCTTTCAAAGAAGGTTTAGAACTGAATATATTTCAGGAGTAATTGATAAAGAGTGCTTATTAATTGCAAAAAACCTAAGTTTTTTAGTGATAAATAAATCTTGATTAATCTAAATCTTCTATTATCTTCATATGTGCCAGATAGATGACTAGTCGCTTTTATATGTATTTATAAAAGAGGAAAGTCCGGGCTCTACAAAGACACGGTGCCAGATAACCTCTGGCGAGGGTGACCTCAGGGATAGTGCCACAGAAAATATACCGCCTTATCAAGGCAAGGGTGAAAAGGTGTGGTAAGAGCACACCGGTTTTTTGGTAACAAAGAACGCATGGAAAACCCCACCGAGAGCAAGACCAAATAGAGATGGCGATGTTTTATATTAAAACAATAATCGTCTTTGGTTAGCCATCAGGGTTGGTTGCTTGAGCTAAAGGGAGACTTTTAGCCTAGATAAATGACTTGTTTAAATGACAAAACCCGGCTTACAGTTTATCTGGCAAACTAGTTGAACCACAATCAATTAGACTTCTTAATTTTAATGTTCATTATATGATTTAGAAGAAATTCATTAATATTCTAAATTATTAATCAAATTTTGAAATACCTAGATTTTGTGCACAACTATGATTTTGGCACAAATCAAGCCAAAATTTCCACTTTTTATGTATTGACAATCATGGGTTGTTGCCCATAATATCCCATAAATTCCCAAAGGAGGGGATATGGTGCTTAAAGGACTTGATCAAGTAATTAATAATGACTTTTCCCGGAGTACTGCTGACTTAAAAAAACATGTTTTTATCTACGCACGAAAACAAATTAGACAAGAAAGGGAGGGTATCAGTGCCCGCTAGTTTTAGATCTTATTTAAGTAGCATGGGATACAATGGAGTTATTTGTTATCCTTCATTTAACAATCCATCAATAGAGGTTTGTCCTCAAAGCAGAATAGAAAAACTTTCAGAATCAATAGATTCATTAAATCCTTTCGAGGAAAAAAGGGATATTTTCGCAACCTCAGTTTTATCAGACAGTGTTAATCTCCAGTTTGATGGCGAGGGAAGAGTTTCTATACCCGACAAATTGTTAGAGCATGCAAAAATAAAACAAACAATGCTTTTTGTGGGACAAGGAAAAACTTTTCAAATATGGGAACCTAAACTGTTTGAAAAATTCAAAACGCAAGCTAGGAAAAAAGCTAATTTGAATAGAGCAAGCCTAAAATGGGAAACACAATTTTCAAAGGAGGGAAGATGACAATAAACGTTACTAAACCAGAAATTAAAGAATTACATCCGAGAATTTTGATTCTTGGTGTTGGTGGAGCAGGTGGAAATGCAATAAATGGAATGATAGAGGCTGGGTTGGAAGGTGTAGAATTTATTGCCGTTAATACAGATGCACAAGATTTAAATTTGAATAAAGCTAAAGCTAAAATTCAAATAGGAGCAAATTTAACTAATGGTTTGGGTGCTGGTGCAAGATTAGATGTTGGTCAAGCTGCTGCAGATGAGTCATTAAATGATATAATAAATTTTCTCCAAGGGGCCAATATGGTTTTCATAACGGCCGGCATGGGAGGCGGTACAGGCACGGGTGCAGCACATGTCATAGCCAGGGCAGCTAAAGAATTAAATATTTTAACAGTGGGAGTTGTAACATTACCTTTTCTGTATGAAGGTCCTAGTAGGATGCGTAGGGCTAATCAGGGTTTAGAAGAACTAAGGAAACATGTTGATACAATCATTGTTATTCCTAATCAAAATTTATTTAAGGTAGCAAATGAGAACACTACATTAGAAGAATCTTTTGTTCTATCCAACAATGTTTTAAAACATGGAGTTCAAAGTGTAACAGATTTAATGGTCAAACCCGGCCTTATCAATTTAGACTTTGCTGATGTTGAAAATATTATGAAGAGCATGGGCAAAGCGATGATGGGAACAGGAGAAGCTGAAGGAGAAAAAAGAGCACTTCAATCGGCAGAATTAGCCTTAAACAATCCGCTAATCGACGAATATTCTTTGCAGGGTGCAAAAGGACTTTTGGTAAATATTACGGGTGGAAAAGATTTAAAACTTTTTGAAGTAGAAGAAGCTGTAAACAAGGTAAGAGCAGAAGTTGATTCTGATGCTGAGGTAATAATCGGTTCTATTACAGATAGTTCATTGGATGGCAAAATGAGAGTATCCATTGTTGCCACTTCTTTGGATGGAATATCACCAGAAGAAAAATCTGTGGTTAGCATGGTTCATCGACTTCAAAATAGAAACTCTGGTTATCAGAATCCTGCAATAAATCCAAATGTCGCTCAAGTTGCAAGCAATGAAGGTAATTTGAATTCAGCACCTATTTATGGTGCCAATGCATTAAAAATGGATCATGACTTAGATAAAGAAAGTGTTCCAGCAGAACGAAATAATGCTGACATGGGTACCCAAGACAATAAATTAGACACG
>Ga0208409_1001271_pt1 | contig 10457 bp, 8 predicted proteins | sample ETNtaG_29_FD_185784 | JGI IMG/M metagenome (GOLD analysis project Ga0208409, IMG submission 185784) | Marine microbial and viral communities from oxygen minimum zone, Eastern Pacific Ocean - ETNP201406SV201 (SPAdes) (version 2) | ecosystem: Environmental > Aquatic > Marine > Oceanic ...
CAAAACTAGAAGAGCAAGTAGGGTTTGAAGAAAAATTGAAAAAAGAAAAAAAATTTTTTAGAAAAGGACTTGTGGATGAGTGGAAATCACAATTAAACAAGGATCAGATAAAAAAAATTGAAAATGCTTTTTTTGAAGAAATGAGAGAATTAAAATATTTATAGAGCTTTTGTTCGGATGGTTGATAGAAGTCCATCTTTATCAGCATAACATCCTTGCAACCAGCGGCTTCCATTGCTCGAATAAGGAGTTCTTGCGTGAAGGACTCTTGTATTGTCAACTATAAAACAATCTCCAGGATTTAATTTAAAAGTGACAGCCATCTTTGGATCATCAATTATGTTAGAAAATTTTCTGTAAGCTTTATAATAATTTAACATATCATGAAAAGGAACATCCTTAATAGCTGCTATAGAACGATTATTAAAATGAACTGCTGTTAGTTTTTTATCTGGAGACAAGACAATCATGGGAAAACGAGATTTCAAGTGAACATTTTTTTTTCCTTTAAATTCAAAACGTGAACAATACTTTGTAAGTAAATTAAAATATTTTTTATTTTCTTTTTTTAAACGTAATGCTGCACTAAAACCATCTACAACTTTCGAATCACCACCTTTGGTGGAGCTTTTTAGACAATGAAGAATTTGTATTGTGGGTACTGGATCTCTATAAGGATTATCCGTATGTGCCTGCAAACCAAGATTTGTATATGCTAAATTAACTGCATTTGTTTTTGATTTTACATCAAACCATTTGCCATAATTAGTTTCACGAACATAACCAAAAAGTTTTGCTATTTTTATAACCGTTCCAGATTTTTTTTCACATCGCGTCATTTTTGCAAAACCATAATAATTAAGAGATTTAAGCCATCTAATAAATAACTTTTTGTTTGATTTAGCTGTTTTGTAATTAATTATTGGAACACGTTTGAAAGAAGCTTTTGTCCAAGTTTTTAAATTAGGATCAATCCAAACTTTTAAATTGTTTTGTTTTTTGTCATAAGCGTGAGATTCAAGCCAACTAGAAGAAAATTTAACTTGTTTTTTTTCAGGCAAAAATTTTAAAGTTATATTTTTACCTTTTTTATCAAGTGAGGCTGATTTAATATGAGTGTTAACTGGTATATCTAAGATAGAAATTAAACGTTGCCCATTATTTTTATCTCTAGTTTGTGGATCATTGGCATTATCTCTTAACCAAGTGGAATGGTAACGTAAACTACTACCATCTATACGAGATAAAATAATAGCTTTTCCAGAATTTATAACTTTGACCGATTTAAATGAACTCATTTTATTAGATAATAAGTAATTTCTAATTTTTTTTATTACCAAATACTATCATAACAACTCCAAGAAGAATAATAGCTCCACCAATAAATAATTGTTTAGTTGGTTCTTCCCCTAAAATAAAAATTGCCGCTAATAATCCAGTAAGTGGTATGCCCATAGTAACTATAGGCAAGACTTTGTATAAAGGGTTATTTTTTAATACATAATAAAAACAACCATATGATATTGGTTGCATAATAAATCCTAAATAAAGCGCAATTATCCAACTATCAAGACTTGCTGTTTTAAAGTAGTTAATTGTATTTCCATCAAAAATAGCGGAAAGAGTTATTAGTATTGGACCAGAAAATAAAGCTAACCAAGCAACAAGAGCTAATGGATTTATTTCTTTACTCAATGGTTTAACTAAAACTTGTCCCAAAGCCCAAATACCCGCTCCTGTAATTGTTAAGGCTGCACCAATAAATTTACCATCTAAACTAGGTGAGCCAGTTAAAATATAAACTCCAATAAATGCAATACTTATTCCTACTAAACTTCTGGTAGTTGGTTTTTCTTTGAGCATAAAATATGCAAATGCAACTCCAAAAATAACTTCCATTTGAACAAGCAATACTGCCGCTGAAGCATCTATCATGCTTAAACCTGTGAATGTGATGCCATACTGCAATGTGTTGGCTATAAAAGAGACAATAAATATTTTTTTAAGGAAGCCTCTCGGTATTGGAAACCACCAAATTAATATTGATGCTGCAAAAGTAAATCTTAAACCCATCAAAAGAAAAGGAGGAAAGTGTTCCATTGCTGGTTTGGCAATTACAAAGCCAAAGCCTAAAAAAATTGGAACTAGTGAAGCTAAAAATGTATCTTTAAGACTCAAGATTTACTCTCATTAATAAATTTTGAGAGCATTAATTTTTATTTTATTGGAATTTGTTTTTTTGGATCGTAAAATGGTAATGGCACTACTTTGCATTCTAAATTAGCATAAGGAGATTTAATTGTGAATTTAGTATCATTTTTTGCATAATCTATTGGAATAAAAGCATACCCAATATTTTTCTTTAATCTTGGTGAATAACACTTAGATGTAACGTAACCAATTTCGTTTTTATCATCAAATATAGGCCAATGATCAGGCACAAAATAACCAGGTGTATATTCTGGTGGAACAACTTTACTTATAGGGTCTCCAAGAATTTCTATACCAACTAATTTTCTTTTTATTCCTTCTTGTTTAATTTTTTTAAGTGCTTCTTTCCCTACGAAATCAGCTTCCATTTCAAGGTCAACCAATCTATCCATTCCAATTTCAAAAGGATTATCAGTTACACGCATATCTTGGAAATAAGAAAAAATTCCTGCTTCAACTCTTCTTATTTGAGAAGGTCCAGTTGGTGCTATTTTATGTTTTGCACCTGCAGCCATTATCATTTCATAAAGCTCAGCACCTTTTTTACCATCTCGTAAATAAACTTCATAACCAATTTCTCCACTCCATCCCGTTCTAGAAACTACTACTGGAATTCCTTTTATTTCAGTTTGTTTACACCAGTAATATTTTAAATCATTAATCCATGATCCAAATAATTCATTCATCAAAGCTCTTGATTTAGGACCTTGTATTTGTAAAGGAGAAACATCTGGCTCTTTAAGTTCTATGTCATACTTATCTTTACCAGCTACACCCATTGCCCAAAGCAATAAGTCACTATCAGATATTGAGTACCACCAATGATTTTCTGCTAACCTTAATAAAATTGGATCGCTAAGTATTCCACCTTCGTAGTTTGTGTTTAAAACATATTTGCACTGATCTACTTGACAACCAGATAGATTTCTAGGCGTTAATAATTGAGTAAACTTTGTTGCATCAGGACCTGTAATTTCGACTTGTCTTTCAACAGAAACATCCCAAAGAGTGACATCGTTAACTAAACTCCAAAAATCCTCTTCAGGTGTATTATAATAAACTGGGAAATACATATGATTGTAAGTCGTGTATTCTTTACAACCCCATTTTAAAGTAGATTCGAAGAAAGGAGATTTTCTAATTCTAGTACCAAAGCCTAGATAAGGTTTCGGTGGAGTGTTACTTTTTGCCGTCATAAATTTTTCCCTAAAAATCGGACGTTGCTTTATTTTTTTTCAGCTGTCAATAAAATTAATTTAAGACTTTAACTTTTTATTTTCAGGGTCGTAGGCTGGTGTGTTCAAAATTTTTGCCTTCCTTTTTTGTCCTTGAATTTCCACTAAGAGCTCCGTTCCATCCTTGGCTAGCCCAGCTTGGATATAAGCAAAAGCAAGACTTTTATTTATTCTAAACCCATAGCCACCTGAAGTGACCACGCCAACTATCTTATTATTGTGATATACTGGCTCATTTCCTCTTGCATCAGCATTATCAACATCTATCTCAAGGTAAACTATTTTAATGTCAACTCCCGATTGTAGTTTTTCTCTAATAACTTCAGACCCAATAAAATTACTTTTTTTATTTAAATTGAAAAAACGGTCCATGCCTGCTTCAACCAAGCTAATTTCACCCGTTAATTCTGTACCCCAACCACGATATGCTTTTTCCATTCTTAGTGAGTTGACAGCGTATGTTCCAAAATTGGATATGTTATCTTTTTTGCCTACCTCGTAAATAGTATCATATAAAAATTCCATCTGTTTCATTGGATGGTGCAATTCCCAACCCAATTCTCCCATATAATTAATTCGAAGGGCTCGAACAGGAACTTTATTAATTTCTATTTCTTTCCCCTTTAACCAAGGAAAATTTTTATTATCTAAACTTTCGGAAGTTAATTGAGATAAAACGCTTCTAGATTTTGGCCCTACTAAAACAAGAACTCCATAACCTTCAGTTACATTCTTTATTTCAACTTTTTCTTCTTTATTAAGATTATGATTAAACCAGTCCAAATCTCTTATTTCGGATGCAGTTGATGATAGAACATAAAAATTGTTATTTGCTAATCTGGTTATAGTAAGTTCGCTTTGGATTCTGCCTATTTTATTTAGTGTGTGAGCAAGCACAATATTACCTTCTTTTTTTGGAATTGAATTTGCACATAAACGATCTAAATATGTCTCGCTATCTTCTCCTTTAATTTCATATTTTGCAAAAGTACTTAGATCTAAAATGCCAACGTTATTTTGAACATTTTCACACTCTTTTTGTACATAAGGAAAAGCATTTGATCTTTTAAAACTATACTCTTCTTTCATTCCTGATTTTGCAAACCAAGTAGGTTTTTCCCACCCATAAGCATCTAGATACATAGCTCCCATATCTTTTAATTTTTTATATATTGGAGTTGTTTTATTAGGTCTTCCAACTTCAATACTTTCGTTTGGCATTGGAGTTACGTACATTCTTTTGTACTGGTCGGTTGATTTTTCAATAGCATATTTTTTTGTTACCCAGCTCATGTATCTTCTAGGTTCAAATTCCAACATATTAATTTCAGAATCTCCATGGACTATCCATTGTGCAAGATATTTTCCAATCCCTCCTCCTTGAGCAATACCTATGCTTGCTGCACAAGCCATCCAAAAATTTGTTAATCCAGGAGCAGGACCAGCTAAAAAATTATCATCAGGTGTATGAGTGATTGGTCCACAAATAATTTTTTTAATTCCAACATCTTTAAACTGAGGAATTCTGTTCATTCCTATTTCTAAATGCTTTTCAATTCTATCGAGTTCAGGTTCTAATAACTCCATATCAAACTTCCAATCCATTCCATCTAAAGCCCAAGTTTTTGCGTCCATTTCATAAGGACCAATTAATAAACCTTTGCCTTCTTGCCTTAGATAGGCAGAAGCTTCTGGATCTCTAGTGACAGGTAATTCTTTTGTTAGTTTTTTAATTTCTGGATGTTCATCAGTTACTAAATAATGATGTATCATGTTTATACTTGGTATATTTTTTAACCCAACCATTTCACCAACTTCAGGACAAAAACTTCCTGCAGCATTAACAACATGTTCGCAAACAATGTCTCCATTTTCAGTAAAAACTTTCCATTCTCCTGATGGAAGTAATTTAATATCAGTTACTCTATTTTTTCTGTATATTTTAGCTCCGCCATTTCTTGCTCCTTTGGCCATCGCATTTGTAGTGCTTGTAGGATCGGTATGTCCATCTTCTGGCGTATAAAATGCCCCAACAATTCCATCAGGTTTTATAAATGGATGAATTTTTTTAATTTCTTCAGTTGAGATTATTTCTGCTGGTGCACCAACATTATCTAAAATTCCTTTAATATAATGAAACCAATCAATATCTTCTTTTTTATAAGCTAATCTTAAACTTCCACAATCATGAAAACCTGTGGCTTGGCCAGTTTCTTTTTCTAATTGTTTATAAAGATTTGTCGAATGTAAATGTACTTTAGCTAAATTATAGCTTCCAATCATATGTGGACATTGACCAGCTGCATGCCAAGTAGAACCAGAAGTAAGTTCCCCTTTTTCAATTAAAACTATATCTTTCCATCCTTCTTTAGTTAAGTGGTACAGTAAGCTTACACCTAAAATACCTCCTCCAACCACTACTAGTTTTGCATGAGACTGAATTTTTTCCATGAATATTACAAGTTTAATTTTATTATGTTATCGCAAGGATTATTAAATTTTATGCTTTAATCAAGTTAAATTAAATAGTAAGAGAGCGTGTTATGCTTGATACAAAATTCAAAAATTACACAATCTATTATAATTTTCTCAACGCATTAGCTAAAGAGCTCACAAGATTTTATTACAAAAAATTAGATAAACCTTTTAAAGCAATGAATAAAAACAAGAGAAAAGGATATGATCCCGTAACTCAAGCTGATAGAGAATTTGAAAAGTTTATTAGAACAAGAATAAAAAAAAGATTTCCAAAACATCAAGTAATAGGTGAAGAGTTTGGCCTTAAAAAAACAAAAAGTGATTATACTTGGGTCTTAGATCCAATAGATGGAACGAGGTCATTTATTATAGGAAATCCAACTTGGAGTAATTTAATTGCTTTAAATTATAAAGGGAGACCAGTTATTGGTTTAGCAAATTTTCCAAAACTAAATAAATATTATTTAAATCAATCGGATAAAGCAGCCCATGTTTATGAGAAGGGAAAAAAAAGAAAGCTTCATGTTAACAAAAAAGTTTCCTATAATCAGATGAAAGTTGCTGGAGCATTTCATGGCTGGCTTTCATTAAACAAACAAAAAAAAATTCCAAAAGTTTTAAAATTAATGCAATTTCCTTGTTTTGATGCTTTAAGCTATGCTCATTTATGTGAAGGAAGAATTGATGTTGTTATACAGTGTTTAAATCAAATTTGGGATATTCATCCCATTATGCCTATCGTTAAAGCATCAGGCGGAGTCATTTCTACTTGGAAAAATGAAGATGCAGTTAAAGCTGGAAATATTCTAGTTTCTGCAAACAATTCAATTCATAATAAAATATTAAAACTATTAAAACCTGTAAGATAGCTTATTTGAGAAATATAGCGTTGATAGCAAGCTAAAAAAAGACTTGTTAAAAGGTTTAATTAGATTCTATAATCATTTTTTACAGGAGGGTAAATGAAGATAAAAAATTTAGTTAGAATATTATTAACTATACTGTTTGTTTTTGGATTTTCATCTGCTTGGGCAGCAAATACAATTAAATGGTCAATGAAAGGCGATAGCTTAACTCTTGATCCCCATGCTCAGAATGAAGGACCAACTACAATGGTAGGAAGACAAGTATATGAAGCACTTGTTACAAGAGGGATTGATATGTCAATTGGACCTCAGCTAGCAACTGACTGGAAAGCTACAAACCCAACAACTTGGGTTTTTAATCTTAGAAAAGATGTAACTTTTCATAATGGTGATAAAATGACAGCTGAAGATGTTGTATTTAGTTTATTAAGAGCTCAACAACGAACTTCAGACTTTAAAGAATATATTAGCACTGTTACATCAGTTAAAGCACTTGATGATTACACTGTTGAAATTCAAACAAGAGAACCAAATCCAATTCTTTTGAACCAATTGTCAAATATATTTGTTATGTCAAAAAAATGGGCAGCAGATAATTTTTCACTGGTTCCACAAAACTATGATGCATCACAAGAAAATTTTGCTTCGAGCAATGCAAATGGAACAGGCCCTTTTCAAATTACTTTGAGAGAAGCTAATACAAAAACTGTTTTTAAAAAGAATAAAAAATGGTGGGGAAATGTTGAACACAATCTTGATGAAATTCACTTGCTTCCTATAGCAAATGCAACAACAAGGGTTGCGGCATTACTATCTGGAGAGCTTGATATAGTTACCGATGCTCCAGTTCAAGATTTAGCTCTTATTGGTAATTCACCTGGGCATAAAGTTATTAGCGTAGAACAAATGCGTACTATTTTTTTAGGTATGGACCAATCTGCAGATCAACTTAGATCTGGTAACACAGGAGACAATCCATTTAAGAAGAAAAAAGTAAGGCAAGCATTTTATCAAGCAATTGATATAGAAGCTATTAAGAAAAAAGTAATGAGAGGCCTCAGTTCACCAGCCGGAATAATTACATTTCCTGGTGTAACAGGTTACACCAAGGCACTTGATGAAAGATTACCGTATGATGTAGCTGCTGCAAAACAACTTCTAGCAGACGCTGGATATCCAGATGGCTTTGATGTTGAGCTAAGATGTCCAAACGACAGATATGTAAATGATGAAGCAATCTGTACAGCTGTAGTTGGAATGTTTGGCAAAATCGGCATTAACGTTTCTTTGAATGCACAAACTAAAAGTAAACACTTTAAAGAGCTTAAAAATGACAAAGGTGATTTTTATATGCTTGGATGGGGCGTTCCTACTTTAGATAGTCACTATGTGTTTCATTACCTATATGACAGCAAAGGAAGCTGGAATAAAGTTAACTTTAACAACGCAAGAGTTGATGAGTTGATTAGAGTTATGGAAGGTGAAGTTGATCTAGATAAAAGAAATGCTGCAATTGCAGAAGCATGGAAAATTGTAAAAGATGATATTTCTTATCTTCCTTTACATCACCAGGTAATTTCTTGGGCATCAAAGAAAAGTGTTGATGTACCTATAAGACCAAACAACGAACCTTTGTTTAGATTTTCTAACAAAAGATTCTAGATAAATTAATTATAAGCCCTTTTTATTATTAAAAGGGCTTATAAACTAAAGTTTTCAAAAATTGATAAAATATTTTTTCAAACGATTGTTTCAATCAATCTTAGTGATGCTGGTTGTTGCTTTTGTTTCATTTTCATTATTTAATTTTGTTGGCGATCCAATCAATAACATGGTTGGTGAAGAAACTTCCGATGAAGAAAGAGCCGAACTAAGAGAAACTTTAGGATTAAATGATCCTGTATATATGCAATTTTCAAGATTTGTGGTTAATGCTTCTCAAGGAGAATTTGGAATATCATATCAATTAAGAAGACCAGTTTCAGATTTAATCTCAGAAAGATTACCAGCTACTCTTGAACTAGTTATAATTTCAGCAATAATTGCACTAGTTTCTGGGACTTTATTGGGGGTTTATACAGGCATAAATAGAAAAGGTTTTTTAAGCGATACTATATTAGCTATTTCACTATTAGGAGTATCACTCCCCACATTTGTTATAGGTATACTATTTATTTATCTCTTTGCAGTAATTTTAGGAATATTACCTTCTTTTGGTAGAGGTGAAGTAGTTGATCTTGGTTTTTGGTCTACGGGTTTTTTAACAATATCAGGATTAAAAGCTATTATTCTTCCCTCGGTAACTCTTAGTCTTTTCCAAATGACTTACATTATAAGACTTGTTCGAGCAGAGATGATGGAAATACTTCAAACTGATTATATTAAGTTTGCAAGAGCAAGAGGAATAAAAGAAAAAAGTATTCACTATAAACATGCGTTAAAAAACGGTTTGATACCCGTTATTACAATTGCAGGGATAAATATTGGAACGCTAATAGCTTTTTCAATAATTACCGAAACAGTTTTTCAATGGCCTGGGATGGGCTTTCTTTTTATTCAAGCGGTTAAGTTTGTAGATATACCCATTATGTCTGCTTACCTAGTTTTTATAGCTTTTGTTTTTGTAATGATAAATTTCATAGTTGATATTTTATATTATTTTATTGATCCAAGAATTAGAGTTAAATCGGAGGCAGTAAGTGGATAATCAAAGATTAACATTGTTTAATAGAATTAAAGATAGCGACGTTTATTTTAGCTTTATAAAATCTCCAACAGCTATTGTATCAAGTATTATTTTAGTAATTATTTTTTTCTGCTCTTTTTTTGTTGAAATTGTTGCGCCTTTTAACCCATTTGATCCAGCAAGCTTATCTTTAATGGATGCATTTACACCACCTTCTTGGTCTGAAGAAGGAGTTGCTAAATTTGTTCTAGGAACTGATGGACAGGGTAGAGATATGTTATCAACAATACTTTATGGATCAAGAATTTCCTTAATTGTTGGTTTTTCTGCAATTTTATTCAGTTTAATATTAGGTGTAACTTTAGGTTTAACAGCAGGATATTTTGGTGGAAAATATGAAATGATTGTTATGAGGTTAACAGATGTTCAGTTAACAGTTCCAAGTATTTTAATGGCTTTGTTAGTTGATGGTATTGCAAGAGGTATTATTTCAAAAGAACTTCATAATGAAATGGCAATTTATGTTTTAATTTTTGCCATAGGTATTTCAGAGTGGCCTCAATTCGCAAGGGTTTCTCGTGCAGCTACTTTAGTTGAAAAAAACAAAGATTATGTTTCTGCTTCAACAATTATTGGACTTTCAAATATACTAATTATGTTTAAACATATTTTGCCAAATATAATGAGACCAGTTTTTGTAATTGGAACTATAGGACTCGCACTTGCAATAATAGCAGAGTCAACATTAAGTTTCTTGGGAGTAGGTGTTCCACCAACGACACCTTCTTTAGGAACGTTAATTAGAATTGGTAATGATTTTTTATTTTCAGGTGAGTGGTGGATAACTTTTTTTCCATCAATTTTTTTAATTATTTTAGCATTTTCAATTAATCTATTAGGAGATTGGATGAGAGATACATTGAATCCAAAATTAAATTAATGAGCTTCTTAAAAATAAATGATTTAAGCGTTGATTATAAA
>Ga0208409_1001284_pt1 | contig 10416 bp, 13 predicted proteins | sample ETNtaG_29_FD_185784 | JGI IMG/M metagenome (GOLD analysis project Ga0208409, IMG submission 185784) | Marine microbial and viral communities from oxygen minimum zone, Eastern Pacific Ocean - ETNP201406SV201 (SPAdes) (version 2) | ecosystem: Environmental > Aquatic > Marine > Oceanic ...
TGTGTGGTTTTCGCAAGAGAATGAGGACAAAAGGCGGAAGGGCAATAATTAAAAGACGCAGAGCAAAGGGACAAAAATTGAATACATAGGATTGCAGAGCAAATTAGCATGTTTTCAGCATCTTGCTACTTTTCCTAACAAATGTAATCTCAACGTGTTCAGTACTGCATTTGCAGCACGTTTTTTTATATCTATTCTTGAGCCGAAAAAGCGATATTCCTCACATTTCAGATCTTCATTTATTGCGGTTGCTACATAAACCAGTCCCACAGGTTTTCCCTGGTCAATTCCTTCTACAATACCGGCAGGTCCGGCTATTCCGGTAACAGCCAATCCTATATCAGTCTGTATTCGTTCTCTTACGCCGGAAGCCATTGCCTTTGCAACCTCTGCACTTATTACCCCATATTCTTCAATGAGTTTTTCTGAAACGTTGAGCAGGTCTTTCTTTGCCTTATTACTATAAGAAACGATTCCTCCTGAAAAGAAATCTGAACTACCCTGGACATTTGTCAACAGATTTGAAACCAGCCCTCCGGTACAGGACTCGGCGACTGCCAATGTTGTGGAATGTTTCTTTAAAAGTTTTGAAATAGTATCTTCAAGAGTATCTTCACCTTTACTAAAAACAAATTTTCCCAGCTCCATGCAAATATTTTCTTCAATCTCATTAAGTATAGAGATTACTTTTTCCTCTTCTACATCGCTTACTGTGATACGTATGGAAACTATGCCATCATTTACAAGCGTGCTGTAAGACAAATGCTCATCAGGTTGAATTATTTCCTTGGTTTTCTCATCAAGTATAGATTCTGACATCCCAAATGTATTAATTACCCTGGTACATTTTTCTCTTCTATCATCTGATTCTCGAAGAATGTATGGGATAACCCAATCCTCAAACATTAACGTCATCTCGGCAGGTACACCCGGTAGGCAAATAATACTGGATTGAGAGGTGCTTACAAGAAAGCCTTGAGCTGTCCCTGTTGAGTTATGGATGACAATACCACTCTCAGGTATCATTGCCTGCTTTAAGTTATTAATATACTTGTGGCTATGTGCGCTTTTAATTAAGCTCTCAATATGATTTACGGAATTATCATCTGTTATTAATTTAACATCACAGAAGTCGGCAACAGTTTCCCTTGTAATGTCATCCATCGTGGGCCCTAAACCTCCTGTTATTATAACCAGGTTTGATCTCTCTGATGCAGTTTGAAGCGCAAGTCTTAAATCCTGAGAATTGTCACCTACAATTGATTGATTTATAACATTGAAGCCAAGGTCTGTTAGTTTTGATGCGGCAAATGGTGCATTCAAATCTCTGATTTGGCCGCAAACAAGTTCAGAACCAACAGATATTATTTCTACTTTCTTCATAAGTTAATAATATTAAGTTCTTAGTTTACTTTGAAAAATATAGAATACCATAAGAGGTAGTAGGGGAGAAATAATATTGAAAGTGATTGTAAAAAACACTATAAGTTGTGTTTAAAAATAGATAAAATTGCCAGTATAGTGTTTCATTCAGTGTGACATTTTTATTTATGAAGGTGTGGTACAGAGACTCCAGCTTCAGTAAATGATGCCATCTGTGTCAGGATACTTACACCAGCCTCAATCAAACTCATTGCCAATACAGCACCGGTACCTTCTCCGAAAATCCAGATCTAAGATTGCTTTTTTCCCCAATTTCTCCAGTGCGATATTATGGCCATTTTCTGCGGATGTATGAGACGATATGAGATAGTTATTTACCTTGGGTTCTATGGTACATGCTATCAATGCGGCGGCAGTAGAGATAAATCCGTCAATCAATACTGGTATCCTGTGACGTGCTGCAGCGAGGCACAGACCCGCAATACCGCCAATTTCAAATCCGCCTACCTTTGAGAGTATGTCTATCGGGTCTGATGTGTCAGGTTTATTAACATCTAATGCTCTCTTGATAATACTTATCTTCTTTTCCATACCCTCATCATCTAAACCGGTACCTCTTCCGGTTACTTTACTTACGTCTACTCCCGTTAAACATGCAATTATTGCGCTACTTGGTGTAGTATTGGCTATTCCCATATCTCCAGTGGCAACAATGTCCAGACCGTTGCAGAGTTCTTCGTTAAGAACTTCTATGCCCGCTTCCAGAGACTTTATTGCCTGTTCTCTGGACATTGCCGGCCCGCATGCAATATTACCAGTTCCATAACCAACCTTTTTTATCTTTAAACCCTCTACGGGCTCAAAATCAGCCTTTACGCCGCAATCAACTACAACTACCCTTGCCCCTGCATGTCGTGCGAAAACACTTATAGTGGCTCCTCCATCAAGAAAGTTATTTACCATCTGCCTGGTTACCTCTTGAGGAAAAGCGCTTACGCCTTCACTGGAGACTCCATGATCTCCAGCCATTGTAAAAACAACTTTGTTTCTTATTGTCGCTTCTGTTGATCCTTTTATAGAGGCGTAAATAATTGCAAATTCCTCCAGTCGTCCAAGGCTTCCGGCAGGAATGGCCAGATTTTTTAATCTATCTCTTATATTTCCATCTGAGTCTATCGAGATCTCCTCGATATTTTCTATGGTTTGATTTAGAAGTTTCATAACAAGTCTAAAATTCGTAGAATTTGTTGGAGTCAATCTTCGTTCTTCACATCAAATATTCCTGTAGGTTTGGAGGGAGAGGACATTAATACTGTATATTATGGATAAAGGTGAAATGTTGATGGTTTTTTTCATAATTCCATCTTTAAGTGTCAAATTTCCAAAATCTGTTTTCTGTGCCTTTGGGGTATTCTTGTTTACGGATATTTAGACTTTTTCTTGATTTGAAAACATGATTTGTGGTTTTTTAATTAAATGCAGGCCATTTGAAGAGATAATTTTGTTGGTATCCTGTCCATAAGTACATAAATCTCGGGAAATCATTATCTGTTGCGGTGGCATTTATTCCAATCTTTATTGTACGATTACCAAATAAATTATCCATTGAGCCTGCAAAGATTTCTGCCAGATCAAACATTTTCTTGTATTTTATGATTTTTGCTTCTTTTAAACCTGATATCTCTTTAGCTAAAGTTATTGCATCATCCATATAGCCCAGTTGGTCTACCAGGCCATTTTCCAGTGCCTGTTTACCGGTATATATTCTGCCATCCGACAACTTTCTAACATCTTCTATTTCCATATTTCTGCCGTCAGCAATAATATTCAGAAACCTTGTATACATTTCGTCTACAATATCGAGTAAAACCTTTTTCTCTGCGTAAGACATCTTTTTAAGTGGCGAGCCTATATTCTTCATATCTCCGGATTTTACAGAAGTGTCTTTAATACCGTATTTTTCTACCAGATCAGTTATATTTAGAAGAGGCATGATTACACCTATACTCCCTGTAACTGTCGTTGGATGAGAGATGATCTGATCAGCAGCAGCTGAAATATAATAAGCACCTGATGCCGCAACATCCTGCATGCTTACGATTATCTTTTTGGTTGTCTTCTCTTTGAATTCCAGGATTTCTTTATAAATGATATCACTTGCTGTAATCCCACCACCGGGACTGTTAATCTCCAATATCACTGCTTTTACGTCATTATCATCACGTGCCTGCTCAAGTTGTTGTGTTACACTTTCAACCACACTTTGTGTTTCCTGGAAAAGTTTCATGGATGATTGTGCTGTAATAACACCTTTGACGGGGATTATGAGTACTTTATCAGTACCTGTTCCTTCTATTAAGGTTTCGGCTAGTTTTTTTGTCTTTCCTTCTTCCTCATGTGGTGAGAGTGCGCCTTTTATCATGAGAAGCCCCATCAACGAAGAAAAGAATGCTATGCTGCAAAGAAAGAAGAATATTGCCAGTGAAGTTGCAATCCAGAAACCTACTCGACTCTTTTTCTTATTGTCATTCATTGTAAGTTTTAAACTCTATAGTAATCTTTTATCCTGTATGTTTATTTAATCATCAATTCTGGATCCATGTATCCCAATTCCCCATATCTTTTTTTTGTATATGGTGGATATTCTATGCCGATATAGTCGAGGATCTTTCCTACTATGAAGTCTATCTGATCATCGATGTTTTTTGGATGGTAATAGTATCCGGGCATAGCTGGTAGAATACAAGCTTGTGCCTTTGACAATTTTAACATACCCTCCAGGTGAATAGATGTTAGTGGGGTCTCACGTGGTACAACAATCAATTTCCTTCCCTCTTTTAGAGTTACACTGGCGGTACGTTGAATGAGATTTGATGCAATCCCATTTGCTATTGAACAGAGTGTGTTCATACTGCATGGTGTTATAATCATTGCCCTGGTTTTAAATGTACCGCTTGAAATAGATGCAGCGATATCTGATATATGGTGGTAAATTACACTGTGGTTTTTCCTGTCTATAAATTTTTTGATGTCGAAGTCGTTCAGGTTTAAGGAGAGGTTTAATTCACTTTCAATCACTTTTACAGCAGCCTCGGATACACTTAAGTGAATAGGATAGGATTTATCACTCAAAGCCTGCAAAAGACGTTGCCCATAAACTACACCGCTGGCTCCCGTAATACCTACTATTATATTTTCCATTTAAATGGCACTCCATTACGTCTTAAATCTGTAAAAATTTGTTTACATACTTATTAATCATATTTTCAATTCTTGATATTATTACAAATTTTAGCCTAAATTACTAATCAATTACTCTCTTTATTTTTGACTTTAGACACTTCAAACTTGGCTTTGGCTATACCGTGCTATGAATAAGCCTTATGGATTATCAGGATATCGTAAATAGCATGTGTATAAACTGCAATTCCCAAACCGCGAAAAATAAAGATTGCTGACAAAATAAACCCTGCGACTGCACGGAACAAGAAGCTGCTCATTGAGAAACTATCACCTGCCATTCCTATATAATGCATAATAGAGAAAATGCAGGCACATATTAGTATACTAAGGAAAGAACCTATTATTGCATTGAGTTTAAGAACTTTAACTATAACCAGATAAAGAATGCTTAATAGCAGAAGCCGGAAGAGTATCTCTTCATAAATTCCAGCGCCTAAAGAAGTAATTATACCATTTATAAAACCCTGTACATGTAAATCAGTAATATTAAATGGTAAATATCCATGTACAAAAAACAGAATTACGTACCCGAGGGAAAAGGCATAAGCTGCACTTTCTAAAAACATGGGAATAAAGATTCCACAGCTTAAGCGGTTTTTCTTCTCAATATAAAATATCGAACAGAAAGAGACAATGATAATTAAGGAATTAAATACCAGAGTAGCGTGATTTCCAAAGATTTCAAATGGTTTTTTTATGATGACATCAGCAGCGTTTTTTGTTTCTGAACCGTATAAGATTATGCCAACCTCATAAAAGACTAAAAGGGGCAGAATGAAAAGAAAGCTTTTCGGTAGATTTCTTGAACGAGCCAGATAATCATTCATAGGAAAAAAAGGATAATAAACAACCCGACTGGCCAGCAGTAATAAGAGAAAAGATGCAGTTTCCCGATGGTAACGATTTTTATCAATATGCGCAGGGAAATGTAACCCGTTATTGCGGCTACAACACTCCCAATTATGAGAAATGAAATTTCTCCATTTTTGAGAGTAACAGTGTCTTTCGCCATCATTGCCATTGCCCCCAGGATCACGGGTATTGCCAGTAGAAAGGAAAACCTGGCAGCGGTTTCTCTATCAATTCCCCTGAAAGTGGCGGCAGCGATTGTTGTACCTGAACGTGATATACCAGGGGTAATTGCAAGTCCCTGTACGGTGCCGACTACCAAGGCATCAATAATACCTAAATTCTTTTTATTACCATCTGCCTTTAAACTGTATTTGGTAAACCAGAGCACGGTGCCTGTTACAAGCAGCATATATCCTGCTACTGCCGGCTTACTGAAAAGACTCTCGAATGAGCTTCTAAAGGAAAATGCTATTATTACTGTAGGTATTGTACCTATTATTATAAGAAGAAAGGTACGGGTATGAATGTCGTCTCTAAAGATGCTGGTAATACTTTCGCCGGATATTAACTTTTTCAAGGAATGGCAGACACTTTTTAAAATCAGAAATATATCTTTGTAGAAGACTCCAAAGATAGCCAGGAGCGTACTGAAGTGTAATGATATTTCCCAGATAACACCCTGGGTTTCTATATCTAAAAAACTTTTGAAGATTACAAGATGACCGGAACTACTGATTGGTAGGAATTCTGTTAGACCCTGTATTGCGCCCAGTATTATTGATTTTATTAACATTTACTTGGGATACTATCTAAAATATTGGCCAACTTTGGCAGGTGAAAGGATGCCAAGTATATCAATCGCTATATTTAGTGTCAATAATTTTTGCCTTGATAGAGGGAAAAACGACCCTATGTGTGAGGTAAAGAATACACGGCGAATAGAGGTATAATGCATTCCCAAGTTTTAGCGTGGTCTGATTTTGCGTATTTCAAAATAATGTTGACAATGATACCTTGTATGATAGAATTTTTGTAGTATTTTGGACAAATTATGAGGAAAATACTGTGATGGTTCACATGGAATTATCAAGGATAATGATATCTGAAACGAGCGACCATCAGATAATTGTTCTTAAGGAAAAAGACGGCCAAAGGAGTTTTCCTATTGTTATAGGCTTGCATGAAGCATGGGCTATTGATAGAGCGGTTAAAGATATTCCAACACCAAGGCCGCTTACTCATGACTTACTCTCAAATGTGATAATACAGTTAAGTGGAGGCATAGAGAGAGTTGAAATAAGTGATCTGAAAAACAATACTTTCTATGCCAAAATAATAATAAGTCAAAACGGCAGTGTTTTAGAGATAGATTCAAGGCCAAGTGATGCTATCGCTTTGGCCATGCAGGGCAACACACCAATATATGTGGCCAAGACGGTTCTGGAAGAAGTCTGTAAGTGGGAAAACATTTAATAGCATAGTGTGGCAAAGCCGCCCGCCTGCCAGTCGGGCAGGCACTTTTAACTTTTTATCAGACTCAAAGAACCGGCAAAAAAAGAAGTTTTACAGTTCCAAACTCAGCTTTGTAGAGTAATACTACAGGAGGGATGGCCGAGTGGACGAAGGCGGCAGTCTTGAAAACTGCAGTCCTGAGGAATCGGGACCGTGGGTTCGAATCCTACTCCCTCCGCCAAATCAAATAGGAAAGAATGCGTTTCAAACCATCATCGTTGGAGAGGTGGCTGAGCGGCTTAAAGCGGTGGGTTGCTAACCCATTGTCCTGCTGATAGTGGGACCCCGGGTTCGAATCCCGGCCTCTCCGCCAGTTATCAAACCCTTACCCAGTCCGGAATTTATTCTGCTGTTTGCCTGCTGTATGTTTGGCAGGTATTACTTCTCTAATTTCAAGAGACATTTCTTTAGTGCAATTCCGGAAGAAAATCCTCCAAGCTTTCCGTCAGAACGTATTACACGGTGACAGGGTATTATCGGAGGTACCGGATTTTTTCCTACGGCATTACCAACAGCCCTGACGGCGTGCAGGTTGCCAATTTCATTGGCAATCCATTTATAACTTCTCAACTCTCCATAGGGTATTTCACTGACTTTTTTCCAAACCTTTCGTTGGAATTCTGTTCCAATACTTAAATCCAATATAGATTTGAAATTTACCCGATGGCCATTAAAGTAATTGGATAGTTCATGAATTATATTCTTCAGTCTTTTGTCGTCTCGGATTACCTCTTTTTGGAACCTTTTTCTTAGAAATGATTGAAATTTGGTCTCGGAAATCTTTGATAGACTGACAAAGCATACGCCCCTGATAGTTTCTGCGATAAATACAGGGCCGAATAGGGAGTCAAGGCAGGAGTATTTGATAATGTCTCTCATTAACCTTTATGACCAAAAATCAGCTTTACTCCCTTTATCATACCAATTATTATTGAAGATATAAAGAGCATGGTCAGCAATATTGAAATGATGTAAGTAAGTATTTTCCACGAGTCGTCTAACGCTTTATCCCACCATTTATAACCCAGCAGAGATACTCCGAACCACTCCAGGGCAAATAAAGCTGATCCCAGGATGATAAAGCCCAACACTATATACTTTATATCACTTTTGTGTGGAGCCATGGTTACAGTGAAAATGATTGATGCTATTATGAAAAATACAGAACTTATACTACGGAAACCGCTTTTCCAGAATGCATTGAGTGTCAGCCATATCATATCCAGGAAGTTTTTTGCGTAATCAAATACTATCTTGATGGAAAATGTCATTTCATTAGGTAAGGTTTCATCTACGCGAATGGGATTTCCCAGGATTATGGAGATTAGTATCAGGACGAAAGCGCAGCCGAAGATAGGAGCTGTTGCTATAAAAAAATCAAAGAGGAATGGGATTTTCGGCCTGTCGTATTGGATACTACCGTTCTCAAGCTTAAATATATTCAGTTCTTTTATGGTAGTACCGGTAATCAGGCATATAAAGGCATGGCTGAGTTCGTGTATTACAGCGCCGGGAAAAAGAAAGAACCTGACGGCCTTTGCGTTTATATGCTTTGACCATAGCTTTTCAATACCGAAGCTTGTGAAAACAAGCACAATAAAGCCGAAAGCGAAAGCCAGGTATACCGTTTCAGGACTCCTTGTATCTCTTATATAGAGTTTATATAGTACGAAAAAAAAGTGTAATCATTTTTTTTGTTTTAATTTTTAATGTAATTTGGACTTACGGCCTAGCAGGTTAACAAACCTTTTAAAAGATGTCAATTATATAATGTACATTAATATTATCTTGGTGAAGGGGGACATGCTCTTTACCCTTCTTTATGAATCAATTTATTTGGGCAACAAATCGAAGAAAGGAAAAAAATCAAGCCTTCTGCCAGACAGGCTTTCTGGCAGGTATCATTTGCTTAAACGTACCGGACGAATATAGAATAAGTCTAAGCTGTTACTGCCCCAGGATACGGTGCCATCGCTGAAGGAAACGTGCCATGCACCATTCAGAGTAAGACTGTCATCCGAAATATGACTGTCGCATGACCAGATGCTCCATTGTTTTTTATCAAATACAGGGTCTATGTGCAGATTACCACTTTTCTTCTCAGGTTCTAAAAGTGACGCCGCTTCCTCCACAGTTGGCAATTTCCAGTCTTGAAAGCCTGCATAACCTTCTTTGTTCAACTTGTCTATCCACTTCTTTGCTCTTTTCCAGCTAAAATATTTATCAGAACCGGACTGATGCCACATCAGGCCGGTGGCAGAGTCCACTATAACCTTATCATCATTGATTGTTTTCAGATGAAAATCTCTATCAATTGTACTATGTCCATGAAACCCCCATACCTCTTTTTTGCGTATTGAGATGTTAGGTATTTCCTGTACCTGAGCAACAGACAATTGCTTATAATACGGACGTAGATTTATGCGTGGTTCTTCTCCTGATTGTACGATTGGAGTTGAAAAGAATATAAACAATATGATTAAGATGTGTGTTGTTAAGTGTTTTTTCATAATAAATTCAATTATAAGCCCGCTATGGAAATAGGCAAGTATTTTATAAATCAGACTTAAGCTTTAGCTTAATCGAACGATTTACCACCTGAATGTGCCTGACATGTGAAGCTTCAATACATGGTTGAATTGAAATAAATACTAGAAAAGATAGTATTTTAGGGGGTTTCAGGTAAAGATTTGTGTGGATTTGACGATAATAAGAGAAAAGGTTTGTTAAGGATTTGTTAAATACGGAGTATAAAAATGCATAAACAGGATATTGCTTTTAATAGATGTGCAAAATATACAATAGAAGAACTTTTGTCTATGTTCAAAGCAGAAGCACAGTCTATTTGCACAAAACCTGAAGATGTGCGTACCGTGGCAGAGTGTGCATTGAGCGATTTTATCAAGTGTTATGGAAGATATGTAAGATTTGTTTAACGAAAACAGGCTGGAGAATCCTGGTGAGGTTGTACCGGAAATACTTATTTTTTTAAAAGGGTTTACTCGTAAATAAGGACGAACATTAATATGGATAAAGAAGCTTATTTTGCGCTTATTAATACTATCATGGAACGTATTGAGTATCTGGAGAATAACGATCCGGATAATGCAAACCTTGATGAACTTAGACTGCTGCTATCAGACAATGTATCTAAAGACGGTAAGATTCATATCCGCTCTACTTTGCTGAATAAAAAAGCTCATCATTATTTCTCAAACTATACGAATTATCTGAATAAGTGTAAGAAAGAACACTTATGTGATAGGTATTTGGTCCTGCAAACAACCGCTTCCATTTCCTCTCCCTTTCATTTGCATTAATATACGAGCTTGTCATTCTCAAGGATTTTCCATATTAGATCAGGTGTATTATGCATTTAATGCTTTTTTCATGGTTGACAAACAAATAGGTAGTAAATAGAATATT
>Ga0208409_1001290_pt1 | contig 10397 bp, 10 predicted proteins | sample ETNtaG_29_FD_185784 | JGI IMG/M metagenome (GOLD analysis project Ga0208409, IMG submission 185784) | Marine microbial and viral communities from oxygen minimum zone, Eastern Pacific Ocean - ETNP201406SV201 (SPAdes) (version 2) | ecosystem: Environmental > Aquatic > Marine > Oceanic ...
AAAAAATTAAACTTAATGGTTACAAATCTTTTTATGCAATAAGCTTTTGTGGTATTTTATTTTTTTGTAGCTTTTTATTTCCTGTTTTTCAGATGTTATTTTGGACTATTAAATTTCCAAAATATTTGCAAGATCTAAATATTTGGAACTTAGGATTTAATACCTTTGTATTAGTTGTTTTGTCCTGCATTCTAATGATTGTTCTTTCTTTTATTGCAAATTATGGAAACAGAATAACAAAAAGTAAGTTTTTAGATATTTTAACAACATTTTCTATATCTGGATATGCAATACCAGGTATTATTTTGGCGGTGGCATTCATTACATTAGTTTCTTATTTAGATAATTTATTTTTTATCAATTTTAAGACCATGTTTATCGGATCTATATTAGGTTTAGTTGTGGCCTACTTTGTCAGATTTTTTGCTTTATCTTGCAATGGTATTAAATCTGGATACTTAAAAATTAACCGGTCAATAGACGAAAGCGCCTATCTTTTGGGTTATTCAAAGTTTAAAACTTTTACCAAAGTTCATATTCCATATCTTAAGAATAGCGTATTTTTGATAAGTATATTAATTGCAGTTGAAATAATTAAGGAATTGCCAATAACTTTAATTCTTCGACCATTTAATTTTGAAACATTTGCTACAACTGCCTATATTTACGCTTCTCAAGATTTATTGGAGGCAGCTGCCGCACCGTCTTTATTTCTTATTTCAATAGCTAGTTTGTTTATTTTATTTGTCTCAAAATATATATTAACAGAAGATTAATAAATTATATGAGTAAAAATTTTTTAGAAATCCAAAACGTTACTTTTGCCGCGAGTGAAAAAAACAAAGTTAACAATGTTACCTTTAATATAGAAAAAGAGGGTGAAATTGTTTGTTTGTTAGGACCCTCAGGAATAGGAAAAACCACCATTCTTAGAACGATAGCGGGTTTAGAAAAAATCCAATCTGGAAAAATTATTTTAAAAGATAAAGTTATTTCATCATCTAATTTTCATATGGAACCGGAAAAAAGAAATATCGCTCTCTCCTTTCAAGAAAATTGTTTGTTTCCTCATTGTAATGTTATTGATAATATTAAATTTGGTGCCGAAAGAAACAAAGATAAATGGCTTAATTTTTCAATACATGATTTGATAAATTTATTACATTTAAATGAAATTCAAAAAAAATATCCACACGAAATTAGCGCTGGAGAAGCGCAGAGAGTTTCTTTAGCACGTTCTTTGATGTCTAAACCAGATTTGCTTCTTTTAGATGAACCATTTTCCAATATAGACCAAAGCTTAAAAGAAGAATTGCAATTGAAAATTAAGAAAATTTTAAATGAGGTCAACATTTCTACAATAATTGTTACACATGATTCATACGAAGCTTTTTATATGGCAAACAAGTGTGGCATTATCCTTGATACACATTTAAAACAGTTTGATGTTCCTTATAATGTCTACCACTTCCCAAAATCGGTAGAGGTTGTAAATTTCTTAAAAAGGGGAATTTTAATTGAGGCTGAGGTTACAGGAGAAACGACCTTACAAAGTGAAGACTTAGGTACGATAATTGGCAATTTTATTGAAAAAAAATCCATTGGATCGATAGTTCGTCTATTAATACAGCCAGAAGACTTATATCACGATGATAAGAGTAATTTAAAATTAGAAGTAGTAGATAAAAAATTTAGAGGAACAAACTTTATTTACACACTTAAAACTATAAACAACCAATTTATTCCAGTTTTCGTACATTCTCATCACAAGCATCAGCATGAAGTAAAAGATAAATTTGGAATTAAAAAACCCGTCTTTATTGATCATTTGGTTTGCTTTTAAAAAGATTTCATTATAACTTTTAGAATAGATTAGGGGTGTTTTTATGACTGAGATTAAACCCTTCGAACCTGACCGGTAATTCAGTGAGGGAACCAAATGGAAGAGCAAGTATATTTTTTAAATCATAATTTAACGTTAGCCATTGTTTTTTTGGTAAGTGCTTTATTTGCTGTAATAGGAATAATATATTCAAAAAAACATCAAGGTTTTGAAAATTATCTTACGGCAAATAGAAACATTGGCGTTACTTCTTTAACTACAAGCTTGGTAGCTTCTGCTTTAGGTGCCTGGATTCTCTTTGGGCCAGCATCGGCAGCTACTTGGGGAGGAATTGGATCCGTAATCGGTTATTCTTTTGGTACAGCCTTTCCAATGATTGCACTTATTTGTTTAGGTGTAAAAATGAGAAAGATTTTTCCAAAAGGAAGGACTCTTACAGAATTTGTTAAACGTAAGTTTGGTAAAAATCTATTTAAATTAATTTTATTTTTAATGATTTTTTATATGTTTATATTTTTGTGCGCTGAAGTAACAGCAATATCTATGTTGATTAATTATATTTCTGGAACATCTTTGTGGATTACAGCGTTATTAGTGATAGTTGCAACATTGGCCTATACACTTTATGGAGGTTTAAGGGCTTCAATTTTAACAGATAATTTTCAGTTTTTTATTGTTCTTATTTTTTTATTGATTTGTGCATTTTATATTTTTTCATTTAACAGTGGTGAAATTTCCCTAAATCTTATTAAAAATAATTCTAACCATCTGATTAGTAGCGAATATTTACCAAATTACACAGCTGGATTAACTTTTTTCATAGCTGTTGCTGCTACTAATCTTTTTCATCAAGGGAACTGGCAAAGAGTTTTTGCTGCCAAAAATGAAAAAATATTAAAACAAAGTCTTTGGATTTCTTTTTTTATTATCATACCAATTGTTTTTTTTATGGGCGTCTCAGGAATAATTGCTATATCTCTAGACAACAAAATAAATCCAGATCTTGCTTTTTTCACGATTCTCTTAAAAGAAAATACTTTTTTGTTATCCATATTAATTATTATTATGGCCTTATCATTGACGATTAGTACTGTAGATACATTAGTTAATGCTATATCGAGTTTAGTTGTAGTGGAGGGCAGACATTTCTTTGCTGATTACAGGAATAAAAATTTTTTGAAATTATCAAAAATCTTTTTGGTTATATTGTCGATTTTTTCATTCATTATAGCATCAAAAGGTTTTAGTATTTTGTACCTGTTTTTATTGGCCGATCTTTTTTGCTGCGCAGCAGTTATTACTGTTTTTAGTGGCCTTTATAAAAAGAAGGTTAAAGAAATAAATGCATTTATATCAATTTTAATAGGATTATTATTGGGACTCCTTCTATTTCCAAGCCCTGACTTTACCCAAAGTATTTTGGTGGGAACTATCTTAACAAGAGATCTATTTCCTCAATTTATTACTAATTACCTATTGTTCTGGTCATTTTTACTGGCAACACTTTCTCCAGTAATTGCTATAATTGGCTATGATTCCTTTAAAAGATGACAATCCTACCGATGGTAGGCCTGTCGTTACTTATTTTTTAATAGGCTTATGTGTTCTAGTTTTTCTGATGGAACTTGGGTCACAATCCTATAGAACGGGTGAACTATTTTACTCGTACGGATTAATTCCATCAGTTTTAATGGGACACAATCAATTACCACAAGATCTTTACGCACTACCTGCCTATTTAACAATTTTTTCTTCTATGTTTATGCATGGTGGTTTTATGCATTTAATAGGTAATATGCTGTATATGTGGATTTTTGCGGATAATATTGAAGATAGCCTTGGACAAAAAAAATTTATAATTTTTTATTTGCTATCAGGAGTTGGCGCGGCCATGGCTCAAGTAATAATGGACACAAGTTCCCAAGTTCCAATGGTTGGTGCTAGTGGTGCAATAGGAGGAGTATTGGGCGCATATTTAATTAATCACCCAAACGCTAGAGTGCTTGTACTGATTCCTTTTGGTTTTTTTAGTCAATTAATTAAGATAAGAGCTCTATATGTTTTAGGTTTTTGGTTTGTATTACAATTTATTAATTCAAGCATGATGTCTTCACAAGGAGGCGGGGTAGCCTATGCTGCTCATATTGGAGGTTTTATTACAGGAATGGTTTTGATATTATTTTTTAACAAAACAACAAAAAGAAAAACAACAATTGTTAAAGGACCCTGGAGTTAATGAGCTATTTAATACCATTTATCATTTTAGTTACTGTTGTTGTATTTATCCATGAATATGGACACTATTATTTTGCAAAAAAATATGGCGTTGGAGTAACCGACTTTTCAATTGGCTTTGGAAGAGAGATCTTTGGTTGGAACGATAAATCAGGCACTAGGTGGAAAATTTGCTGGATACCGTTTGGAGGATATGTAAAGTTTTTTGGTGATCGCAATGTATTTAGTCAAACAGAACAAGCTGAGGTTTTAAAAAAATATAATAATGAAGATCAGAAAAAACTTTTCATTTTAAAACCTCTATACCAAAGATCTTTGATAGTTGTGGCAGGACCTGTTGCAAACTTTATTTTAGCATTAATGATTTTCGTATTTATTTATATGTTTGTAGGTAAAGATATGACACCTGCAATTGTGCATGAAGTTCAAAAGAATAGCCCCGCACATATCTCTGGAATTAAAAAAAACGACAAAATTGTTTCAATTGATAACAAAAAAGTGAATAGTATTTTAGAGGTATCTACATTTATTTCTACATCTACTTCGGAAAGCATAGAGTTTATAATCCATCGAAACAGTCAAAAATTAATTTTTAATATTAAGCCAAATTTAGTTGAAAGCAAAGATTCTTTGGGAAATAAAATTAAAAAAAGAATGATTGGAATTAAATTGGCTCCATTTAATAATGAATTTAACAATGTAAAACTAGGTCCAACTAAAGCAATATTTTATTCTGTAAAAGAGATTTTTTTTGTAATTGCAACTTCTCTAAAATATTTAGGAAGCATGATAACAGGTTCGGGAGATTCTTCTCAATTAGGAGGACCAATTAGAATAGCGAAAATCACTGGGCAAGTTGCCGAATATGGAATTGTTCCTTTTTTAAGTGTAATGGCTTATATATCAATAAGCCTTGGTTTAATTAATCTGTTTCCTATTCCAATGTTAGATGGAGGTCATCTAATGTTTTACTTCTTTGAGAAACTATTGGGTCGACCTTTGCAGCAAAAAACGCAAGAAGGATTTTTTCGAATCGGCTTATTTTTGCTATTTTCATTAATGCTTTTTGCATCATTTAATGATTTAAAGGACCTTGGTCTATTCTAAATACAAAAACTTAATTCTCGAAAAAAGCAGTAAAAATAAGGGTTATTTGATATGCCTACATATTGTGTGAATTATTATATGTTACACTAATATAATCATTGATTTCTCGAGTTATTATGGCAAAAGTAAATAAAGCAATAAAAATGAGGCTAAAATGAATAAAAAACAGTTGATGGGCAAAATAGCAACGACACTAAATCAAAGCAAAGCGGATGCTGAGAGAACTTTTGACAGTATACTTACCTTGATTCTAGATTGCCTTAAAAATGATGAGCAGGTTAAAATAGCTGGCTTCGGTACTTACAAAGTTGCAAAAAGAAAGGCTAGGATTGGTAGGAATCCAAGAACTGGCGAACAAATTCAAATTGCAGCATCACAAAAAGTCAAGTTTTTGCCCGCTAAGGCATTGAAAGAGATGTTCAATAAATAAACTTATTAAAACAGCCTTTAAAGGTTAATTTTAAAGGCTGTTTTATATTGAGTTGAAAATACAGCTAATTTTTGTTGTTAAGTGTTGGTGTTTGGGTTTTCTGATTTTTTTTAATAATTGGCTATAATTGTTTATAACTTATTTTGATCCCACAATTTTTTAATATCGATATGTGGTGATATTCCATAACTTGAATTTATGTTTGCAAAATGTACAGATAAAGAAGGAATAGGCGCCAAACAATACTCTTCTTTGTATATTTCATTCAGATATTTCTCAAACGGATCGTGCCTTTTTTTACAATTCTTTACGAAATTTTCCCAATATTGATCTAGGATTGTTTTGCTAGTTAAAAATGTACAAAGGGTTCTGCCAATCAATTGCCAATGTCTGTGACTACCAATCAATACATTAGTTTTTCTATCCGTTGTATAAAGATAAGGATAGTCAGATGGACATAATACAATTTCTCTATTTAATTGGGATGCAAAACGTTCATAAGTCATTAACATTTCTTCGATCAAGGTATCTTTATGAAGATAATCATCTTCTACAAAGAAGATTAAATCCTTAGTTTCATTTTTAGCAATCAAAAAACACTTTAACAAACTGGCCAAATTACCAAAAGTTTCAGGGTTTCCTTCGTTTATGATTTTATCATCAAATTCATTTTTATTTAGATTTATTATATTGGGAACAATTTTCCATCTATTCAAAAGTAAATTAATTTTTTTTATGATAGATTCGTCGGAATTGTCATCCACAATAGTTAAATTCAAGTTAATATTTTGAAATAGAGTTTTTGCCTTTTGTAAAGAATTTAGCAATGAATTCAAAGATCTAAGAGTGTATTCACTTTTGGGTTTATTAAAAATTCTTGCCTTATTTTGATCCCATATATTTACTTTGGTATTAGATCTAAAAATTATGTTTAATGAATTTATTTTTCTTTTAATTTTTACTTCACCTAGGGGTAAAACGATTGATTTTTTATTTATTGCTGAAAGATTTTCAGTTAAAGATTTATTTAATGTTGGAGAGGTGAATCGATTTTGGTCAATAATTTCAAAATCAAGAAATCTGGATATTATAATAAAAAATTTCTTAAATAAGTGTTTGATCATTAATTTTTTTGAGCCTCTTTTAAAACGAATTCAAGGCGATCTTGCCCCCAAAACATTTTATTATTTATGATAAAAGATGGCGCTCCAAACACTCCTTTCAAAAAAGCATCCTTTGTTCTTTTTTTCAATTCATCTTTAATTTTTTGTTCAGATATTTTTAATTTAAAAGTTTCGATATTAAAATTCAAATCTTCTAAGATTTTATTTACTACATTTTGATTATTTAAATTTAATCCATCCTTCCAACAAGCATCAAAAAACGTGTCTATATACAAGCTTGTTTTATTTTCCTTTTTGGCTATCAATACACCCCTCATTAAATTCAAAGAGTGGATTGGAAAATGAGAATTAAATTTAAATTTTATGTTAAGTTTTTCAGCAAATAGTTTGCAGTCTTTGATCATAAATTTTGCTTTTGAGGGAATAAATGCCGGTGCTTCAATTTCTGCAAGATTATGTAGTCCACCTAATAAGATAGGCATATAGTTTATGACAATCTTATATTGGTTTTCAATATTTCTAATTTGCTTATGAGCTAAATAAGAATAAGGACTATTGAAATCAAAAAAAAAATCAAACGATTTAATCATGCAATGAAATTTTTTTAGAATAAAAAATTCTGATAAACCAATATAAAACTAAACCCAATGGGCCAGTAAAATAGATTGAAATTAAAGAAATTCCAGATAAAAATTTTGGAACATTGTACCTGAGCGCGTCTCTTGATACCCAAGAACCTAAAAATAAGTTTATAGCTAAAAAATGTACCCAAAAAATTAATAAAAAAATATCATTTGAGAACAAAGAATGAAGATTTTCTATTCCTAAATATAAATCAAAACTATCAATAATATTTTGTCCACTGCTTATTAGTTGATAGATTATATAACCATATATTAATGAAAATACTATTGGCAAAAATATTGAACTAATAAAAATTAAGCATAATCTTGAATTTGGAAAAAAAATCAACGTCAACCAGAAAGGCAATACTCCAAAACTAAGCCAAAGATAAATAATTTCTGGACCAAAATAATTTTCTAAATTTATAAGCATGATAGTCTCTTATATTTAGTATTATAGTATATTTAGCTATGATTCCCAACAAAAGCAAAAAAAATCTTAAAGCGACTATAGACGAAATAAGAAAATTTTCACTTTCTTACTTAGAAAAGTATGCTCCTTCCAAACAGCAGCTCAGAACTTATTTATTGAAGAAATTTTTTAAATCTTCAAATTTTTATGTTGCAAAAAGTGAATTATTAACCTTGATAGATTTAGTTATTTTCGATTTAGAAAAGCATAATTTCATAAGTGATAAATTTTATTCGCAATCAAAAACAAAAAAATTTTTAAAAAAAGGATACTCATTGAACAAAATTCGAAATTATTTAATTAATAAAGGCATTAATGAAAAATATATAACAGATAGTATTTCAAAAATGAACATAGAAGAAACTGACCAAGATTTTTTTTCAGCAATTAAAACTTGTAAAAAAAAAAGAATTGGACCAAATAGGGAAGAAAATAATCGTATTCTTTTTTATAAAAAAGACATGTCAATTTTAGCCAGATCTGGTTTTGACTATGAAACTTCAAAAAAAGTTTTAGATTTAACAAAAAAAGACTATGAAAAATTTCTTGGATTAGTATGAGGCTTTATCTTTTTTGTTTTCTCTTGCAGGTAAAAATCAATTCTTTTTTTGATTTGATTTTTAACATAAACAAATAGTAATAAACCAAAAATTGAAACTGAAATAATTATAATCAAAATTTTTTGGATCATTATTTTTCTTAACTTTATAAGTTAAACTATCCCTCCAGGTTTTCCGATCTTCTTGCTAATAAATCTGAATTTTTATAATTAGTTTTTCCATACTTAAATTCTTCTCCATTAAGTGTAGTTACTATACCTCCTGCATGTTTTAGAATTGCATGACCTGCAGCAATATCCCATTCATAAGCTCGAGCTTTAGCAGCATATAAATCGAATTCACCCGCGGCAATAACACAAAATTTATAAGAACTATTCATTTTAATAAAGTTTTTTACATTAAACTTTTTGTGAATTTTTAACACTTCCGAAGAAGGCTCAAAAGAATGGGTTACGGCATGCACTTCTCCAAGTTTTGTTTTCTTTTTACATATTAATCGTATTTTTTTTTGTTCAAATATTTCGAATGAATTTCCATTTCCATAAGAATAGAATAATCTTTTTTTTGCTGGAGCATAAATTATACCAATGAGTGGTTCCAAATCAATTATTAAAGAAGCATTTAATGTAAATTCATCTTTGTTATTTATATATTCTTTTGTTCCATCTATTGGATCGACTAACCAAAAATTTTTATATTTTTTAATATTATTTAAATTAACAGTCTCTTCTGAAATTAAAGGAATGTTCGGGGTGGATTGAATTATTTTTTCCTGAAGCAATTTGTCTACTTCCAGATCTCCATTAGTTACAGGAGAATTGTCAGACTTAAATGTTGTTTTTAAACCTTTGTTTCTCAATTCTATCGCCTTTTGACCAGCATCAAAAAAAGTTTCTAACAGACCTTCAGCCAAATTTTTTAATTCACTGATATTCATTTTTTCTTTCTCTAATATTATTTCTTCAATGTTTATAACGAGCTTTCCTTTATTTTCAAAGATAGCTATACTTTTATTTTTATGATTTCAAAATTTACGAATTCTCTAGGAATTCCTAAGTCAGAAAAGGATACAAAAGTTGTTGTTGCAATGTCCGGTGGCGTTGATTCTTCAACGGTTGCAGGATTAATGAAAAAAGAAGGCTATAATGCGATTGGAGTTACCCTAAAGTTGTACGATGATGTCAAGACTTCGATAAAATCAAGACAGTGCTGTGCTGGTCAAGATATAATGGATGCTAAAAGAGTAGCAAATCAAATAAATATTGATCACAAAATCCTTTATTATCAGAAGAAATTTAGAAAAGATGTAATTGATAATTTTGTTGAAAGCTATATGGCAGGTGAAACACCAATTCCTTGCGTACAATGTAATCAAACAGTTAAGTTTAGAGACCTTTATGAATATTCAAAAGAATTAGGAGCAGATGCATTAATAACAGGTCATTATGTAAATAGCATACATAATGATGGAATTTCAGAGATGTATCGAGCAAAAGACCATGAAAGAGATCAAAGTTATTTTTTATTCAATACCAGCAGGGATCAGTTGAATTTTTTAAGATTTCCACTTGGAAAATACACAAAAAAAGAAACAAGAAAGATTGCAAAAAGATTAAAGTTAAATGTAGCTGATAAACCTGACAGTCAAGATATTTGTTTTGTTCCAAACGGAGACTATGTATCGGTAATTAAAAAATTTAAACCCGAATCATTCAAAAAAGGAAATATAAAAGATCTAAATGATAATATTCTTGGAACTCACGAAGGCATAATCAATTTTACTATAGGTCAGAGAAAGGGAATAGGAGTTGCAAACAAGGAAGCATTGTATGTTGTAAAAATTAATTCAAGCAATAATGAAATAATGGTTGGACCAAAATCTTCTCTTGCAGTAGATAAAATTAAATTAAGAAATTTAAATCAACTTTGTGATAATATAGAAGAGTGTAATTCTAATTTATTTGCAAAAGTTAGATCAACCGGTAAATTATTAAAAGCAGAAG
>Ga0208409_1001297_pt1 | contig 10379 bp, 16 predicted proteins | sample ETNtaG_29_FD_185784 | JGI IMG/M metagenome (GOLD analysis project Ga0208409, IMG submission 185784) | Marine microbial and viral communities from oxygen minimum zone, Eastern Pacific Ocean - ETNP201406SV201 (SPAdes) (version 2) | ecosystem: Environmental > Aquatic > Marine > Oceanic ...
TGGAAAGAGAACATGTCCAGAATTGCAGAAGCACATCCAACATCTCCATTTGCATCCAGATTTGGTAAGAAGAGTACGAAACATATAAAAACTCAACAAGTCTTGCAAAAACATAGAACTATAAGAAGAGGAATAAAGTAATGGCTAAAGTAATGGCTAAAGATATACCAGATTTTATGCGTGGATTTGATATTGATGATGATTGGGGACTAACGCCAGTTAGTAAGATACCTGAATCGGCACCAAGTATTGACCCGAAAGCAATTGATAGCCAAAGTTTAGAATTATCCAAAGTTAAGAATGATGTTAGTAGTATCAAATCTATGATGAATGAAGTTATGCAAATCGTAGCAGAAAAAGATACTATTACAAAAGAAGTAAGTGATGAAGAAACAAATGCTAGATTTAAAGATATTGAAAAACTTATTTTACCATTTTTATACAATTTGATGAAGAGTGATGAACCTTATATACATTGGCCAAATAGAGGTCCAATTATTAAAGCACAAGTAGAGAAATTATTAAAAATAACTAGGAGATAACTAGATGTTGTTTGCAAAACAAGAACACAAAGAGTTAAAAAAACAAGTTAATGAAGCTGAAGACCAAAGAAGTGTAAGAAGAGGTCATAAGAGTTGGTATGAATTACGAACTTTGAAGAAATTAAAATTGAGAGCAAAAGAAGTATTAAAAGGAGTTACTCATACATGAATATCAGTAATTTAAGAGAACAATTAAAAATTGACGAAGGTGTAAAATACGAAGTCTATGATGACCATTTAGGGTATAAGACTTTTGGTATAGGACATTTAGTTGTTGCAGGAGATGAGGAATACGGAGCTTCTGTAGGTACACCAGTTAGTGAAGATAGAGTCAATAATGTATTCAATGAAGATGTGAAGACATATATTGAAGAAGCTAAAAAAGTATTCCCAAATATTGAAGGTCTACCAGGTGAGGCACAAGAGGTTATTGTAAATATGTGCTTTAATATGGGAGCCCCAAGATTATCTAAATTCAAAAAATTTATAGCAGGTGTCAATGACAGTAATTGGTCAACAGCTGCTGTAGAAATGATGGATAGCCGTTGGGCAACACAGGTTGGTGTCCGAGCGGAGAGATTAAGAGATAGGATTAAGGCTCTTACTGGTTGAGAGAATGACCCTATTAATGATGAGATTGAAAAGGAACGCAACAAGTTAGTTGACCACTATATGTTGCATAGGTCCATTTAAAGCTTGCCAAAATGGTTAGAATGGGTTATAATAGGCACTACAATATGAATAGGATAATATAATGGCGAATTTTATAAAGTTACAAGAGTTTGACAGGCCGAAAGGCAAACGAGTAGATGGTATGCGTTTCTATGAAGTTGATGGTAAGGCGTTTCCGTCTATCACAACTGTACTAGGAGCATTACCAAAACCAGGTCTTGACCAATGGCGTAAGAATGTTGGTGAAGAGGCTGCAAAATGGGAAATGAATCGAGCCGGTCGTAGAGGTAAGGCAACACATACATTAGTTGAAGATTACCTTAAAGGCGGAACACCACATACTAGGGATGTCCTACCATTAGGACTATTTGCCCTATTGAAACCTTATCTAGCACAAATTGACAACATACATTGTTTAGAAACAGTTTTGTGGAGTAAGAAATTGACCGTTGCTGGTCAAGTGGACTGTATTGCAGAATATAATGGTAAACTTTCCGTGATTGACTTTAAAACGGCAAACAAGGAAAGAAATGATGAATGGAATTTGAACTACTACATGCAGACAACTGCTTATGCAATGATGTATGAAGAGTTATACGGAACACCGATTGAACAGATTATTATAATTATGGCATCCGAAGATGGTGCAGGTCGGGTATTCGTAAAAGATAAAGCAGAGTATCTACCAAAATTAGAAGAAGCGATACAACACTTTTATAAATACTACGAAGAGAAGACAAAAGACAAACTAAAGTCATAATGGTCTCTTAAAGAGAAAGGTAGACGATTATGAGAGTAATCATTTGGATAGTTATAATTATAGGTACACTATTTTTATCTAGCCTTGTGAAAGGTGTAGAACCAGATAGCAAAGAAGTTCCACCTATATTAGACCCATTTAATAATCCTACAATACCAAAAGAAGGTGAAGTATATACAGATGATAAACTTCATTGGATGGCCATGCCAGTTATTTGTGGCAAGGCAGAAACCGTAAAGAGATATATTGACGAACATGATTTTGTATTGGTTTATGTGGGTGTAGGTAAACGAGGTGGCAGTAATGAAGGTCAACCAGTTTATCTAGTGAGTGAATTTGTAACAGCAGATATGAAACAATCTTTATCTGTAATTACTACATTGAATTTTACAGAATCTTGTATAATGTACCGTGGTTTTGACTTACAATTTAAAAATTTGTTGCGACAAGGAAAAGCAACAAAGATATACATTAATAATATTATATGAATTGGCCGTTGACGATAAGTGTTATAGATATGCTGGACACCGGTGCAACTCCGGTCACCTCCACCATAAACACATTTTTTAAGTGTGCTTATGGGGGGTGTGCTAGGATTCGACAGGTATTGAATGACTTATAATAGGTTAATAGTTGGCAAACTTTAAATGCTAATTTAAACGCAAACGATAATAACTTTGCATTAGCAGCTTAGGCTGTTTAGGGTTTTGTGGATTGTGCCTCGTAACAGAAACAATCCACACTTTACTTTTACACTATAGTATGATATAAAGGAACATATGAATAGCAAAGAATTTAGTTTAATAATTGAAGGTGTTGTAAAAGAATTAAGACCCATTACCTATATGGACGCCATTATACATTATTGTGAGAAGAATAAGATTGAAGTTGAAACAGTTGGCCGTCTAATATCAAAATCCCTAAAAGAAAAAATCCAAGTAGAGTGTGTTGACGCTAAACTAATTAAAATTGAAGAAAAGGGTAAATTACCGGTATGAAACCATATGATGATATGAATAGATGAATGTAGAAATTATTGATAAAATGGGTACTGACCTATCTGTAGTGAACGCTGCTAGAGTATCGTTTGCTAAACAATCACAATGGCACAGGAAACCAATTAGAACATTTAATTATGACCTGTCTGAAAAGGATGATAAGTTAATAAAATATTTGGCAAAACACGGACATTGGTCGCCATTTGCTCATGCCTTTCTATCATTTAGAATTAAAGCACCTATCTTTGTTGCAAGACAATTGGTTAAACACCAAGTAGGGTTAGCGTGGAACGAAGTGAGTAGAAGATATGTAGATGACAAACCAGAATTTTATATACCATTTATGTGGCGTAAGAGACCAGATAAAAGTATTAAACAAGGCTCAAGTGATGAAGAAGTGCCTTATGATATTATGAAATTAATAAACACAGCACAAGAAACTTATGATGATATGTTGGCGGAAGGTATAGCACCTGAAATGGCCAGAATGGTATTACCACAATGTATGCATACAGAGTGGATATGGTCGGGTAGTGTATTTGCTTTCAGTAGAGTATGTAATTTAAGAAATAAGAGTAATGCACAATCAGAAACAAGAATGGTCACCCTTGAACTATCTAAACATATGAAAGACCATTTTCCTGTGTGTACTAAATACTTATTGGATTAATATGTATGTATGGTGGATTTGAGGTATTTAAAATTTATGTTGCAGTTAAGAGTCATTTTACAACTGATTATGATTATGCAAAATATGGTGGCCGTGTTAAGGCAAAACTTGATAGTTTTACAAAAAGGCACGATAGATATTTTTTCCATAAACTCTCTAAAAAATTTAATGAACAAGATGTATTGGATTATTTTGTCAGTAACTTTGCCGTTGATGGTAATAGTTGGATTGGTAATTTATTAGGCAATGAAGGTTCTGAAAATTATACCAAGTATAGAAAATATAAAGAGTCATTTGATTACCATTTCAGAAATGATTGTAATAATATTAATAATGATTTGTGCAATCGTGGGAATTCTTTTGATGATGGTTTTTTGGTTACTAATGGTCAACATCCACGAATTTTGCGTTTACTTATTCAAAGGAAAATTCACATCCAGACCGCCGTCATTCTTGATTCAATCTTATCGTTTAGTAAGGTATGGAATAAAGACATTGAAGAAAAAATTGTGTGGCCTAAAATCTGCCATAGGATGGTAAAATTGAAACCGTTTATATTATATAATGAAACACAAGCAAAATTAATAATGAAAGAGGTATTTGTAAAGTGAAAAGAGTTTTTTGTATAGGCAACGGTGAAAGTAGAAAAGGTTTTGATTTAGAAACATTGAGACCACACGGTAAAATATATGGGTGCAATGCCATATACAGAGATTTTATGCCAGATGTTTTAATTGGTGTTGACCACGGTATTATGCACGAAATATATCATGCTGGTGTGGCACAAAAGATACCTTGTTATTTCAGAGATTGGACTAAAGTGCCTGCTATGTCATATGACGGATTATTATTGGGTACTATGGACAAAGCAGAGGCACAGGAATGGATTAAAGATATTGTGGTTACCAATGAGAGAGGTGACGCAAAAGAATATGTAATGCATGGTTCCAATATAAGTGGTATTGTAACTATGATTAAGAAAGACCCCGAAAAATATAAAAAAGATAGAGAATTTTTAGAAAAGAAAAATATAAACCATAATACTATCAAAGTATCTTGGATACAGCAACCTGACTATTCAACATCTATGAATGATATTATGAAACCAAAGGACCACGGTTGGGCAGCTGGAGCAAGTGCTGGTTTTGTTGCAATACATAATGAACAACCAGATGAAATATATCTCATAGGACACGATTTATACAGTACAACCAATAAGATAAACAACTTATATAAGAGTACAAAGCATTATACTACAAAGGAAGGCGGTCCTACGCCTGCCGTGAACTGGATTACACAATGGAAGACACTTGCAGAATGGAATCCAATGATAAGATTTATCAAAATTAATAGAAAAACTGATGGTTCTGACAAGGTAAATGGACCAATTACTGAATGGAGAAATTTAGGAAATATACAATATGATGACTATTCCAGGCTTGACAATCTTGCTTGATTAGTGTATATTCCATACTAATATGCGTAACAAAAATATAATTGCAAATATATTTTCCTTTCTGGCTGAATATCGCTTAAGAGGGCGAAAGGCATTTACTTGGAGGGTTATGGCCGAATGGCTGAAGACACCAAGTATAGTTTTTAGTAAGCACCTATCTTGCAATAGATTGGACTCTTGCTGGAAGATTGTGGGTAAACCAATAAATCCCACGAAAGACGCATATTGTAACAATATTCAAGTGAGAACTTGTATAAATAGTAATGAAGGCGATTATACAGCCTACACGAAGACAACGAACATATAAAATACGAAGGAGTAAATAAATATGGACTTTAATAAGTTGAAATCTAGTCAAAGCAATTTTGACGCAATCACGAAGGCTCTGGAAACGAAACTATCTCCAGAAGACCAATCAAACAAAAACAAATACCAAGATGACAGGCTCTGGAAACCAGAACTTGATAAAACTGGAAATGGCTATGCCGTTATCAGATTTTTGCCTGCTTCTAACAACGAGGAAATGCCTTGGCAACGAGTATGGTCACATGCATTCCAAGATAAAGGCGGTTGGTATATTGAGAACTCATTAACTACCCTTAATCATAAGGATCCAGTTAGTGAAGATAACACTAGATTATGGAATACTGGTGTTGATAGCGATAAAGATATTGCTAGAAAGAGAAAAAGAAAACTCTCTTACTATGCAAACATTTATATTGTTAGTGACCCAAAACATCCTGAAAATGAAGGCAAGGTGTTCTTATACAAATTCGGTAAAAAGATATTTGATAAGATTACTGAAGCAATGCAACCAGCATTTGAGGATGAAAAACCAATTAACCCATTTGATTTTTGGAAAGGTGCAAACTTTAAACTGAAAATTAGAAAAGTTGATGGTTATTGGAACTACGACAAATCCGAATTTGAGGGTGTTTCTCAGATGTTAGATACAGATGAAAAAATTAAATCTGTATGGGAGAAACAATACGCTCTTAAACCATTTGTGGACCCTAGTAATTTTAAGACCTATGACGAACTCAAAGAGAAACTGAATAGGGTAATTACTGGTACGCAAAGCACGGTAACGGTGGATAAAGTAGACCTCCCACCACAAACATCCACGACTTCCGTGGAAATGCCAAAAGTAAGCGAATCTAAGCCTGCTAGTGATGAGGACGATACTATGTCCTACTTTAGTAAGTTAGCAGACGAAGATTAATCCTTTCTCTCTGATTACTTAACGCATTGGCCCCTAGCGAGAAATCGCTAGGGGTTTTTCTATTTGGAATGGATAAATAGTCCCATGGCAATAGACATATTTAATCCATTAGTTGACATACAAGCCAATAAGATGAAATCAGCGTCCTGGTACAGGAATGCTGTATCTTTAATTGCAGATAGAAGTAGCCCTAGTGAACTATTTGCAGCTGGCAAATTACTTGGTAGACCTAGTGCTGGTCGTATGAGTATGTTTTTCTATGACCCAAAGCATAAAGCAAGACTGCCTTATTGGGATACTTTTCCATTGGTACTACCATTAGAACCAATGAAAGGTGGATTTATAGGTCTTAATTTTCACTATTTACCATACGGCGCAAGATTTTCATTCTTACAACAGTTACAGCGATATGCCACCAATGCCAAGTTTGACCAATCTACCAGAATTAACGCTACATATCAATCAGTAAAGTCTAATAAATATGTTAAGGCGAGCATACATAGGTATTTGTGGTCACATGTTAGGTCAAATTTTTTAAGAGTTAATGTAAATGAAATGGCATTGGCAGCTTATTTACCTGTAGCACAATTCCAAGGTGCTTCATTGGGTAGTGTATTTGCAAAAAGTAGGAAAACATTTTAATGGCAAAAAAACAGGCAAGATTAGGTGACGAAACAGATTTTTCTTACAGAGTTAAAAGAGTGACCAAAGTAATAGATGGTGATACTATTGATATAATTTTAGATATGGGTTTTGATATAATGTATAAACAAAGAGTTAGGCTATTTGGGATAGATACTCCAGAGAGTAGAACAATAGATAAAGTTGAAAAGAAATATGGTCTATTAGCAAAACAATTTTTAAAAGAGGCCTTGAAGAAAGGCAATATAGTTATTAAGACACATAAGGGAACTGAAACAGGTAAATTTGGCAGAATATTAGGTGAAATCTATATAAATGGAATAAATATTAATAAGTTAATGTGTTCAAAAGGACATGCAGTAGAATATTATGGTCAAAACAAACAGTTAGTAGAAGAAGCACATTTAAAAAATAGAAAAAGGCATAGAGTGTAATGGCAATTTTAAGAGGCGGTAGACGAATAGGTAATTACGATATTAGAATAGGTTTACCTAGAGATAGGTCCTTGGATAATGTTAATGCAGACAAAAGATTACGAAGAAAACCTGGTGGTAATCCTGAAACTACTATTAATAGATTTATCGCTCAAATAAATCAAGGTGAAGGCCTTGCTAGACCTACAAGATATTTGGTTATCATACAACCACCTCAAAAGGTAGAAAATCCATATGCTACCCAATTTGATATGACACCGGCAAACAATGATTTAGAGAGTGGCGAAACAAAAAGAAATGTTGGTATGATGTGTAATAAAGTTACCTTACCAAATAGAGATATTAATACAGAACCACATACCATGTATGGACCTAGAAGAGAAATGCCATATGCATATTCTTTTAGTGGTAATATTGAATGTACATTTTATGGTGATAAGTTTTTAAGACAAAGACAATTTTTTGAAAATTGGCAGAAAAAAATAATGAATATTGAAACACATAACATGGGGTGGTATGATGATTATGTTGGTACTATGGATATTTTTCAATTAGGTTCATTTTCTGCTGAACAAGATAGAGATAGAACTACATATGCAGTTAGATTGTATGAAGTTTATCCTCAAACAATAGGTTCAATTGATTACAGTTATGGTGCAGTAGACACACCAGTTAATATTCCTATTACATTGAACTTTAGAACTTGGAGAAATTTAACTATTGACCAGGTCAATGGTGCGACAGTAGGTAGCGCATTTGGAAAAATGCCTACAATTAAGGCGAGCAATGAATTTGGATTGTTCGGTGGTATATTAAATAGATTGCCTCCTGAAATTAAAAGGGTTGGCCGTGATGTACTACAAACAGTTAAACGAAACTTACCAATTGGTAAGGTTACTGGTGGAAAAGTATTTCCACCGTTTTTATAATAAATAAGGAGATAATATTATGGCATTGCCTATATTAGAAACAGCGACATATGAGTTGACTTTACCATCAAGTGATGTAAAAGTGAAATTCAGACCTTTTCTTGTAAAAGAAGAAAAGATTTTATTAATGGCTATGGAATCCGATAACGCTGGCGAGATTACCAAAGCACTAAAAGAAATTGTACATGCTTGTACATTTGGAACAGTTAATTGTGGAGCACTTCCTACATTTGATTTAGAATATATATTTTTACAAATTAGGTCTAAGTCAGTTGGTGAAGTTGCAAAACTAAGACTAAAATGTCCTGATGATAAAGAAACTTACGCTAATGTTGAGCTTGATTTATCTAAGGTTGAGGTTCAAGTTGATGATAAACATAGTAATATAATTCAAATTAATGATAAGATTAAATTAATTATGAAATATCCTACTATTGATAGTTTTGACCAACAAGCAGACGCAAAAGAATTGAAAACAGAACAATTATTTGATATGATTGCTACTTCTATTCACGAAGTTTATGAAGGTGAGACCGTGCATAAAGGAAGTGACTATAGTAAAGAAGACATGAATAAGTTTATTGATTCACTAACAAGTGACCATTTTGCTAAAATTCATAATTTCTTTAATACTATGCCACGATTACAACATGAGGTTAAGGTAACAAATCCTAAAACCAAAGTGGAAAGTAAAGTTATGTTGACGGGGCTACAAAGTTTTTTCGTATCGCCCTCTCACACGACAACCTAGAGAATTACTTTAGTGTCAACTTTGCTCTTATGCAACATCATAAATATTCTTTAACAGAATTAGAGAATATGATACCGTGGGAGAGGGAAATATATGTTGATTTGTTAGTACAACATATAAAAGAAGAAAAAGAAAAAGCAAGAGAAAGGGCTCATAGAAAATAAAATGGCAGACGATTTAATTAAAGTTAAAAAGACTACCGAAGAATACGAGTTAGCGAAGAGCGACCTTGTTCCTGATTCAGGAGAGGACGCACCTACTTGGTATAATAAAACGGCAGGTCTAGACAAATTTAGGGTCATACCTAGACTAGTAATGTTGGCATATATCTATGCATTTTATAAATCAGTAACTTGGTTTATGACATTACCTGACCCAACGAATTCTCAAGCAATGTATATATCAACCATAGTTGGTGCTGGCGCTGCCTTCTTTGGATTATATGTTGGCAAACCTGGAACAAAATTACCGAAAGGAAAGAAATAAATGGAAAATTGTAAGTGTAAAAAATGTAATTGTTCAGTTAGTGATATTCCAACAATTTATGTTGGTTATGATCCACGAGAGGACCTAGCATATAGAGTCCTAAAATATTCAGCATATAAACATGCTTCCGGTTCGATAAATGTGTATCCAATCAAGCAACATTTATTAAGACGCATAGGTTTGTATAGGCGTGCCTGGGAACTTGGAAGTTCATCACTTCCCAAACCATCAAGTGATAAAGATATTCAACACCGTGACATATTTGATGGAAGACCATTTGCTACTGACTTTTCATTTTCAAGATTTTTAACACCATTTTTACATAGATTAGAAGGTTGGGCAGTGTTTATGGACTGTGATATGTATTTTAGAAGTGATCCTTTAGAGTTATTTGAAAAATATAATGACCCAAAATATGCCATGTATTGCGTGAAGCATAACTACAATCCCACAGAAACAATCAAAATGTATGGTAATGAGCAATATCCACTCATTCGCAAAAACTGGTCATCCGTTGTTTTGTTTAATTGCGGACATAAAGCACATAATAGTCTTACTGTTGATGATGTCAGCACAAAATCAGGGTCATGGTTACATGGATTTGAATGGATTAAAGACTATGCTCGTGTAAACAATTTTAAGTTTGATGACCTTATAGGCAATCTACCAGAAGAATGGAACTGGTTAGATGGACATAGTTCAGCAGATATTGATGCTAAAAATGTTCATTTCACAAGAGGTGGTCCGTGGTTCAGAGGAAATGTGTGGGAACCACTAAATGAACAGGACGAAATATATGCTCAGGAATGGGAAAAAT
>Ga0208409_1001307_pt1 | contig 10315 bp, 7 predicted proteins | sample ETNtaG_29_FD_185784 | JGI IMG/M metagenome (GOLD analysis project Ga0208409, IMG submission 185784) | Marine microbial and viral communities from oxygen minimum zone, Eastern Pacific Ocean - ETNP201406SV201 (SPAdes) (version 2) | ecosystem: Environmental > Aquatic > Marine > Oceanic ...
ATAGAATGGCTGATCCTAATGATATTGCTAATGCATGCTTATTCCTTTTATCTGACGCTTCATCATATATAACAGGAACTACTCTTCTAGTAGATGGTGGTTGGAGTTGTATTTAAAATATTAATGTCAATCCCATAGACCTATTGCTTCTAAGTCGAGATATAGATTTACCAATGAAGTTCCAATTTGTCCGTTGTATCCAGTTATTAAAATAAACATATTTTTAAAGCCAAAATACTTATTTATTAAGTTCATTTTAAAAAATACTAAAGATTTTGAATAATACTCTCCTAATTAAATTTTTATTTATGAACAACAAAATTAGGCATTAGTATTCTTTAAACATTTTGTGCAAAACTTATTTTCATAAGCTCTGTTTTGTAAATGCATTTGTTGAAAATTTTTCATAAATTTTGAATTCCATATGTTTAGTAATGTCTCTTTATATATATTGCCAAGGTTAATATTTTCTCCGTAAGGTAAACAGCACGGTCTTACATTACCGTCAGATTTTATTGACAATCTAAACATTGGCATAATACACTTTGTTTGATTCACATAATTTGTGACTAAGTTTTTATCTTCATAATCAATAAATTTTTGAATATGAATTGCGTCAACTTTATTTTCCCAGAACTTCTTAAATTTATTAATCTCATGTTTGTTGGATTTCATTACAATGAAACTCACCTTTACTAAAGGAAATTTTTTATTTTTTTTCTTTTTTATATCTAAAAAATTAAGAATATTTTTTATTACTTTGCTATAACTTGCTGGCTTTTTATTTTTTAATCTTCTTTCTGAATAAGTTTCGGGACTAAAGGCATCTAGCGAAAACATTATTTTTGTTAAACCAGATTCTAATATTTTTAGTGAATTTTTTTCATTAAGCAAATATCCATTGCTTATAAAATAAATATCATCAAAATTTAATTTTTTTGCGTAACTTATTATTTTAAAAATATTCTTATTGGCAAGAGGTTCATTCACAATATTAAATTGTATAGATTTAACTCCAATTTCTTTACATTCATCTAGTAGTTCGAATATTTTATTCACTTCTAACTTATATGAAGTTTTATAAAATTTATTCATTTTATTGTTAGGCTGCCCCATGGGGCAGAATACACATGCGAAATTGCAAAAATTATCTATTTCAATATCTACATGTATGGGGTAGGGATATATTTTATTAAAACTTTCTGTATTTTGAAATTCTTTCCTATAAACTACATAAGATTTTTTAAGCTTTTCATCTTTAATATAATTCAACGTCTTTTGATGGATATTGCCCAATACTTCGGTTCTTTTGTACATTAGACCAAATAAAACATTTAGTTATTAAATGTCGCTCCATTGTATCGGGTGATCTCGATCAATATTTTTTTTTGCTCTTCTATTAATCAAAAGTTCGTAATATTTTGGAAGTATTCCACCTCCTGGACCTTTAATGCAAATATTATATTGACTTAATTTCTCACCTGTCTTGATATTTTTTACCGTATAAATACTTTTTCTTTGGGAATTAATTACCACATATTCACTTGGTTGAATTATTTTTTGTCCGTTACCCAAAATTGAGTTAACGTTCCTGGCAATATCAATTAACTTTTTCAACTCTTCTGGCTCACTTGAAAAAATGTGATCTGGCCCAGCAAATGATTTGTTAATAGTAAAGTGTCTTTCAATTATATTTGCTCCCAGACCCAAGGCCATCAGTGAGATTTCTATTCCCGGATAATGGTCAGATAAACCGACTGGAATATTAAAATTTCTTTTTAATGTTTTAATTGCATTTAAATTCATCTCATTTTCATTTGCTGGATAACTTGATAAGCAATGAAGTAAAATTAAATTTTTATTTCCAGTTTTTTTAAATCTCTCAATAGCTTCTTCCACAGTTCCAAGATTTGACATGCCGGTAGACAATATTACGGGCTTGCCAGTTTTTCCAATTTTTTCAATAAGTGGTAAATTTACTAAATCAACAGAAGCAATTTTATAAAATTTAACATTTAATTCTTCCAAAAGATCAACACTTTTTTCATCAAATGGAGTAGAAAAAATATCTATATCTTTAGATTTTGCGTATTTAAAAATTTTTTTATGCTCTTCTTTACTAAAAGATAATCTATCAAACATTTCAAAAATATTTTCCTGCAAGCCATCAGATTGTTCATAATACTTCACGGATTTAACTTTTTCTGAGACTCTTCCTTTTGCTGTATAACTTTGAAATTTTATTGCGTTACACTTTAATTTTTTTGCTTCATCAATTAATTTTTTAGCTAACTCTACACTACCATTATGATTCAAGCCTGCTTCGGCAATAATATATGGAGGATTTTCATCACCAACTAATTGACTACCCAGCTTAACTTTTGTATTTAACCGAATTTTTGCATAATTTTTTTTTACTTGATTTTCCATGGAGTCCTTATCACATAGAATATTTACTAAATCCATGGTTTTATGAAATAGAATTTGACTGTCAGCATAATTGAATTCTCCACCAGTCCCCAGGGAATAAATTTGCCTAAATTTAGAAATATTAGAAAAGTTTTTTGATAATTCATATTTATAATTTACAAATTGAACTGGATAGACAAAGTCTTCTTTATTTTCAGAAAAACCTTTAATATCTTTCCTGTTTTGTATCACGCCAACTTTTAAAATATCTTTCTCAACTATTGATTTAATCTCTCGAAATGATAATAGGTCTATTTTATCTCCTTTAGTATAAGCTATTTCTGCACTTAAATAAGTCTCATTTTTGGGAGCAATATATTTTGTCATAGTTTTATGCTCCGAGATTCTATTAAAAATAATTTTTTTTGATGAATAATAAATCCAATTACAGTTTTTTGGCAGAACCCTTTTTTTATTTACGGAAATATAAATAGTTCTTACTCCCCTGAATTTTAAGTTACTTGTAAAGCCCAGCAATCTAGACGTTAGTGTAATAGGCAGAGTTGATAAAATTATAGTGTTTTTATCTATTTTTAAACTTTTTTTATTCTTAAAATTTATTTCATTAACGTAGTTATCTTTATGATTTAATTCTACTACATTGTGATTAAGATAAATTTTACCTCTATATTTAATAATTTGATCTTTTATATGTTCATAAACAGAGCCTGTTCCATATTTTCCAACAGCTGTTTTTTGTCCACGGTAAAAAGGAAGTATTTTGTTTCTAAATTCTATTCTTTTAGGGGCCCATTCTGCAGTCATTTTCTCAGTACTTATTCCCCATATTTTTTCAGGATAATTTTTGAAAAACATTTTGGTCAAAGTTGGACCAACCTGAGCCTTTACATGTTCGTTAAAATTTTTAGTCTTCGAAATTTTACTTTTTTTTAGATCATTAAGATCTTTCAAGATTTTTTTTTTATCGGATATATTAAAATTATTTAAAGCTTCTTTAGAAAATGGATAATCGTATAGTTTTTTAAAATTTTCGTTATAAGTATTTTTTGCCCAAAATTTTCCCTCTACCAAAAACTTACCAAAGTTTTTTTTCCAAAATCTCCATAATTTTTTGTCCGGAGTATGAAATATATGAGGACCTGTATCTACTCTAAATTTACCCCATCTCCATGACCTACACATTCCTCCAACAATTGAATTTTTTTCAAAAACTTTTACTTCCCAATTTTTTTTTGATAAAAGCCAACCTGAAATTAGTCCGACCGGTCCCGCACCTAATATTAAAATTTTTTCTCTCTCCTTCATATTTGTTTATTTTTTCGATATAATTTTTTTTTGTAGATATTTTAATTTTTTTTTCTGCATTTTTTTAAAACTGCCATATCCATCTGAAATTCCATAAATCTTTTTTGGTGCGCTTACGTTATCAACGACTATTGAATTTTCATCAGATAGGATTCCTCTTTTTACAAGCTTAAAATTTCTGTGAATTAGTGATCCTTTTAAATTAAAATTATGAATTTTTTGAGTTGTATTAATATTTTCTAAGTAAGCATTATAAGCCGGTGTTACATCGAGTCTGTACATATTAGTATTATTGTTTAATGCTAATTTAAGAGCTTCTTTTTTGAATATTCCTTTACCAATATCAAGAATAATAACATCTGATTTAAAACTCTTAACATGATTTGGGGTAAGAATTGATTTTCCACCAGTGGCGCCGATGATTATATGAAATTTATTCAAGCTTAAATTTAAATTTTTTATCATTTTAGCTTTTGCCACTGTTCCTTTCGGAATAATATTGTTAATGGTATTAATAATATTTTTCAAAATTTTTATTTTTCTACGATACAAAAATACATTGCCCCCACTTTCAACAAGTTTAATTCCAAGTTTAGTACCAATATTTCCCGATCCTAAAATTAATATTTTTTTTCCTCCAATTCCCCTAACATCTTTCAAAAAATAATTATTTATGAAAGTTTCAGCGGCTTGGACCGTAAGATCATTTCCTTTGTAAGCAAAAATTTTAGTTTTTTTTATCGTTTCTTTTATAATCTTTTCAATATTTACAACTTGTTCTATGTTTTTTGAAATAACTTTTTTTTCAGTATCAATTAGTAATAAATCGACTTTGCCATCTATAATTTTTGCAATTTTTTTAGCAGAAAAATCATTAAATATTATGATCCCTGCATAAATAAATTTTTGATTTTCTCTAATAGCAGTAACGTAGAAGCTAGAACTTTCTCTTTTAACTGTATTTCCAAGAAAGAAACATCTAATTTTTTTTGACTTGTTAATGGTTTTAATTGTATTGACTAAATTATCATACATATAATAAGTTTTTTATATCTTTAGCACATTACAATATATCGCTCTATTATTGAACATAGTACCAATCGAAAATTAAAATGTAAATTTATTTAATAGGTAAAAATTAATAAATTAAATCTTTTCTATTTTTAAGAAATTTCTGTTTGCTTCTTATTGAAATGATTTTCATGTATTTATTTTTTTCAATTATACTTACAATTTCTTCTGCAGTTCCATGCTTTTTTTTTGCTTTAATTTTTTCAGATATCTTTTTAACTAAAGTCAAATCACTTTTATAATCTATGCTAAATTTATAATTAGATAAATCTTTTTTATTATTAATCATTTTTGTTTTAAATTCTTTAGGATTTTTCCAAAAAAAATTTGTAACATGCTCTTTGTCTTCATTATTTGTGCTTAGTTTTGAAATTTTTAATAATGATTTAAATTTAAAAATTTCAATATCACTTCCATCAGGATACTTACTTTTAGTTGGAGGATATGTATTTGCTAAATAATCCAATTTATTCAGAATAAAAACTCTTCTCATTTTTTCAATTAATTTTGGATCAATTAAGGGACAATCAGATGTAATTCTAATAATGCTTTTTGCTTTAAATTTTATTGCACAATCTAAGTATCTTTTTAGGACATTATTTTCAGACCCTCTAAAAAAATTTATCTTTTTTTTTTTTGAGAGATTACAAATAATATTATCTCTTTTAAATTTTGTTGTTGCTATTATAATTTTATTTTTAGAGAATGTTTTAAGTAATCTATCTATAAGGAATTCCAACACATTTCTTTGATCAATCTTCGCTAATATTTTTTTTGGATATCTTTTTGATTTAGTTCTAGCTTGAATTATGATTGGAAAATTCATCTGTGTTTTTATAATCTAACAAGGCTATTATAACGTATTTCAAATTTTCCAAATCTTTTTCTATTATGAATAAAGGTGCTCATTTTTTTGAACACCCGATTACAATTTTTTAAGTATTTTTTAATATCCTTTTCTTTATGTGCATAAGATATCCATACACTGTTATTTGCTAAGTAATTTTTTTTTAACATTTCTTTTGTAAAAAAAGTATAAAGTTCTTCTCTGTTAGGATAATCTAAAAAAAAACTGCAAAGTGGCAATACTTCAGATACTCTTATTTTAATATTGTTTTTTTTTGCAATATTTTTCCATCCTACACTTAGTATTTTTGCAATTTTTGGAATATGCAAATGAACTTTATTTTTAATAAAATAATCAATAGTTGCGTTAGCGGCTGCAAAACCAACTTTTTCAGTCCATGCAGTGCTACTAATAAAACTTTTGTTAGCATAAATCATAAATTTTTTTTTACCTAAAATGCTTGATATAGCATACCCATTTCCAATAGCTTTTCCGTAAACAACAATATCAGGATGTAAATTTAATTTTTTATAAATTCCACCTATTGTTTCTCTCCAACCAGAAGTAATTTCATCAACTATAAGGCAAATTTTGTTTTCCTTGCACAATTCTTGAATCTTTTTCAAAAATGGTTTTGAAGGGTATTCATACCTATATCCCTCGATAACCATAGCGGCAATATTCTTTTTTTTTTTTAATTTATCTAATTGTTTTATATTGTTATATTCTATTGAAATAACACAATTCTTTAATTTCTTGGGAACTCCCATTGGATCTAATCCAGGCACCAAATGTTCATCAAGAGTATTTTTATTTTTTATATTAGCCGCTAAATACCAATCATGCCAACCATGATAACCTGAAAAAGCAACAATATCTTTTCCAGTTTGAGCTCTTGCCAATCTTATTGCTATGGACATAGCTTCGCCACCTCCTCGTGCAAATTTGATTTGGTTAGCAAATTTATTATATTTTAGAATTTTTTTTGCTAATTTATATTCGTCTAATGAATTTAGGGTTGAATTAACTCCACTATCAATCGCTTTTTTTACTGCTTTATCAACATGGTTATTTCTATATCCCAGTACACACGTTCCCATGCCCATTTGACAAAAATCAGTATATTTTTTTTTGTTTAAATCCCAAATGTTTATACCTTTTGATTTAATAAAATACGTGGGCCAAAAATTGGGTAAATATCTGTGAGGCCTTTTAGATAGAAGCCCATTTCCACCGGGTATAATTTTTATAGCTTCTTTCCAAATTCTAATTCCTTTATTCATAATATTTTGTTTAATTTAAAACTAAAATATTTAATATAGTTTTATAAGTTTTTTCAAAATTTCTGCTTGTTTGTAGCCTTCATTTTCATCCCAATAATCAGTTTTAAATGCTAACAATTTAGGCTGATAATTTTCTGCTACAGGACACAATCCTTTTTGACGATAACTTAAAAGCCTTTTTTTAGAAATTAAACGATTCCGCCATCCTAAATTTGATGAATCTTGTAATAAGGGTTCTTGATAAGATAATTTCCATGCCGAATAAATTCCATCTCCACCCATTTCTACAAACTTATCTCGAAACTGATGCCAAGTAAGTTTAGGGTGATTCAATCGTACGGCATAAGACCAATAACTATGTTTGTGATCTGGACTTACTTTTTGCGGAATAAGCCAGCCACAATCAGAAATTGCTTCATGCCAAAGTTGTGCTGATTTCAAACGAATATCTACCAAAGCTTCAGCATTTTCTAATTGCGCAAGCGCTACCGCAGCACATAATTCAGGCAAACGTGATTTAAATCCAAAACTTATATGTCTGTCATAATTAGGATCTTGTAATTCCATTTTAGTTACTGCTCCTTTTTTAGCACCAACATTGGCATAACCCAGACAAGTCATTCTTCGTACTTTCTCTGCTAAATCTTTATCATTGGTCGTAAACATTCCGCCTTCACCACAAGTTAGATGTTTTAAACGTTGAAAACTAAAACTTCCAGCATGAGCTATGGAACCTGCAAACTTACCCTTATAGGTCCCTAGCATACATTGAGCGTTGTCTTCATAAACAAAAAGTGAATTTTTTTTTGCAATATCCATTATCCTTTCGAGTTCACAGGGTAAACCATAAAGTGCTATTGCGCTAATTGCTTTTGTTTTAGATGTAATAATTTTCTCAATTGAATCAGGTGAAATTGTAAAACTTTCAGGATCAATATCAGCATAAACCGGTGTACCACCAGCTTGCAAAATAGCATATGTTGGAGCAGACATTGTTAATGGAGAAACAATTACTTCATTTCCGGGTTCAACCTGTATAGCCTCAAGCATGGAGTGAAGAGGCGTTGTTCCGCTGTTATGGGCAATTGCATAATTGACTCCAATTTTTTCTGCAAAAGCTTTTTCAAATCGATTAGCCATCATCCCATAAGCTGATGTTCTAAAATCAGTATCCAAAATCTCTTTTAAATATTTTAGTTCATTTCCAAAAATACGATTGCTTTTTCTTTCTATATCCATAAAAATAAAATATGTGTATATTTTAACTCTACGCAGTATATCAAAGAAAACAAGGCTAACAATTAATTTTATGAAATTAAAGATGAATGAATACGATGAATTGTAAAAGGAATTAAAAAAAGAAAAAGTAAAGCTAGAGTTTAGTGCAGGTGAATTTTATAATGATAAATAAATCTCGAAATTAAATATTCATTTTAATAAAAAGCATTTAATTTATTAAATTTATCTAAAATCTAAAATAAAGATTTCAATTGTTTGCGGATAATAAAAAAAATATTTGTCAATAATAACAGGTTTTAGTGCATTAAATGGAACCGTCTTAACTCATAATTTTTTCTTTTCAGCTATCCTTTTTGCTGCTCTAATTTCCTTTTTCTTTAAATAAGAATCATAACTTTTTAGTGATTTCTCTCCACTTTCGTCATCCAATCTTTGAGAAAATCTTTCACCATCCGAAGAAGTATTTTCCCAATTGACAAGTTGATTATAAACATTAGTTTTATCTTTTGTGGCACTTGTATTTTGTTTATTTGTTTCTTTTTTGTCTTTATTGTTTTTTTTATTTATAGGGACAACTTTAGCCTTATTATTGAACTTAAAGCCAACTTGTCCTGAACCTGCGTTATGTCTAAATCCTCTAAAAGAAACATCTTTTGTTGTATAAAGATGATTAACTTGTTGTAATGTACTAACTTTCTGTTTATCAAAATAGTTTCCCATTAAGGTTGTGTTTGCCCAACGTAAAGTTTCATAAAATTCGTCATCACTTAGCTCCGTAAAATTACAACATATTAAATCTGAGTTTAGATGTTTTCTTTCATAAAAATCTTCAGCTGGATTGTCTTTGTCTAACAGACCCATTTCAATTGCATCATAATAAAGTGGTGAACCAGGATAAGGGGTTACTGGTCTTATTGTTCTTTTTTGAGCAAAGTCATCGTATTTTAATAAAAAATCAACGGTTGATTTTATTGTTTCTCTATTGTCTCCATGATTACCAAAAATAAAGTTAAGACCTGGACTAATTCCTACCTTTAAGGTGTCTTCTACACCTTGAATAATCATTTCTGGCCTTAAACCTTTTTTAATATTATTCAAAACTTTTTGATCCATGCTTTCAATACCGTAATTAATAAAATTGCAACCCGCATCTTTCATAAGATAAAGCAATTCTTCACTACAATAGTTGAGTCTTCCACTACATTCCCAATGTATAGGTAAATTACGTTTAAGAAATTCTTTACATACTTCTTCTGTATGAGCAATAGATGACATTAGAAGGTCGTCAAGGAATTCAATATATGTAACTCCATAATCTTTATGCAACATTTCGACCTCATCTAATAAAGCTTCAGGGTTTCTTTTTCTGTATCCAGGATCCATACGATAACAAAAAGTACATTTAAAAGAACAACCACGAGCGGACATCATTGGTATACAAAAATCCGTAGCTTTAACTTTAGGAGCTCTTAACATTCTATAAAAATGCATAGGAAATAATTCATATGGTGCCCAGGGCAAGGAATCTAAATCATGGACCAAAGGCGCTCTTGGTGTTTGTTTAAGCTTTCCATCTTCTAACCAAGCTATCCCAGGCACGTCTTTTAGAGATGTTCTATTTTCAATTGCACCTATTAATTTCGAAATTGTAACTTCACCTTCTCCCATACAAACTACATCGCATCCAGATTTTTTTAAAAAAAATTCCGGTTCGGGTGTTGGGCCGTAACCACCCATTAAATAAACAGGCCGATTTTTAGAATTATTGATAGCTTTCGATAAATTTTTCACTTTCTGATACTGATAATAACCAGCAATTAAGCTCAAAATTACAACATCGAATTTATTTTTATCAAGATAAGTTCTTAGATAATCATCCGGCCAGTGATGCATATCTTGATTCCATAAAGTGATTTCATGACCATCTCTTTTTAGGATGGCCCCAAGTGCAGCAATCCCCATTGGAAACACGTTATCATATGAGCCATTATCATAGACGACAAATAATACTTTTGAAGACATAATTAATTAAGCAGTATAACTAATATCATAATAGAGTAAATAATATATAAAATCGTTTGAAAATTGGCAAAATATAGCATTATCTTTAATAGCAAGATGATAGATAACTCAAAACAAA
>Ga0208409_1001308_pt1 | contig 10312 bp, 7 predicted proteins | sample ETNtaG_29_FD_185784 | JGI IMG/M metagenome (GOLD analysis project Ga0208409, IMG submission 185784) | Marine microbial and viral communities from oxygen minimum zone, Eastern Pacific Ocean - ETNP201406SV201 (SPAdes) (version 2) | ecosystem: Environmental > Aquatic > Marine > Oceanic ...
CTGATCATACCCGGCAGCGTGTTTTCTGAAAAGAAAACTCATTTCAGGGTATCTTATGCCGCATCGTTAGAGACCCTGGAGAGAGGGGTTGAAATACTAAACTCCCTGATCTAGGTTGATAGAAATCTTCATTTTGAGTCTTTGTAAGTCAGATTCTGCACCCGAATGCCTGCCCGCCTGCTTGCCCGACGATTTGCTTGGCGGGCCCGCCCAGCTTTACCGTTCGGGCGGTTAAGTAGAAATGGAAATCCCTCATACAATATATAGTGCGGCATAGCCGCAACCAAATTAAAAACAATTTAGAAATTCAGGGATTTAGGAATTCCTCAATTCCTGAATTCTTAAATTCATGAAACTTATGTTTTTTTAAAACCTGTGTTTCTATAAAAACTCTCTAAAAAAAGAAGTTTGTACAGAGTAATAGTACATATGCTCAGTAAAATCTTACGTCCATTAACTGATCTGGTTCGCCATATTCTGTCAAAGCCTGATGAAAGAGGCGATCTGACATCTGATTTGTTTCGTCTGAAGATAAGGGGCAGGTCAATATGAAGGTTTTGAACCATGTATGTCAGCCGTTGACTTATTGTTTAACTGCGGTGACAAGAGTCTTGAAATATTAAGGGGTAATAATGAAAAAGAAGCAAAGTAAGCAAAACAAGAAATATGATGTGGTTGTTGGAATACCCTCATATAACGAATCCGATACCATTTCTCATGTAACCGAAGTAGTGGGGGAAGGGCTTGAAGAGTATTTTTCGGACAAAAAGTGTATCATTGTTAATGTAGATAACAACAGTCCGGATAACACAAAAGACGCTTTCCTGGACACAAAAACCCGTATTGAGAAGAAATATATCAGTACAGCTCACGGTATTCGGGGTAAGGGCAACAATTTTTTGAACCTGTTCAAGTTTGCAAAGAGTGTTGATGCTGAAGTCACCATTGTTGTAGATGCTGATCTGAAATCAATAACAAAAGAATGGGTAAAATATCTTGGAATGCCTATCGTGGATGGTTACGACTACGTAATACCACTCTATTCAAGGCACCAGTTTGACGGCACTATTACAAATCATATATGCTATCCTGTCATGTTTGGTTTGCTGTCTACAGATATTAGACAGCCCATAGGTGGTGAGTTTGCGTTTTCTCCAAAGCTGATGAAATATTGGCTGAAACAATCATGGACAGAAAGTACCAGACAATACGGAATAGACGTCTTTATGTCATTAAACGCTGTGCTTGGAGGTTTTAAGATCTGCCAGGCCGGCCTGGGGGCAAAGGTTCATAAGGCAAGCGCTCCAAAACTGTGTATCATGTTTGACCAGGTAATAGAAACATTACTGGCGATACTTGTACAGAATAAGAACAAATGGATGATTAGGAACAATGGTGACATTTTTACACCTGATACATTTGGTTTAGACATTTTAGCAGAACCACAGGAGCTGGATATCGATATCCTCGACCTGAAAGAGAAAGGCCGGGTATCATTCAATAAATATCAAGCTGACATTAAAGAGCTTTTAGAACCATATGCATTCTCAAGGATAAACGAGATGTTTGAAATGGAGGTTTTCGACCTGACTATCCTGTTATGGACTCGGGTATTTTATAATCTCCTATATAGATACGATGTGTCAAAGAATGGTGAAGAGAAAAAGAAGATAATTAATAGCCTGAAACCACTCTATTTTGCAAGAAGTATCAGTTTTAACTATCACACATGGAAGTACAATGTCAAGTACTCAGAAATGGAGATAAGAAGATCAGCATTAGGATTCGCATCACAAAAGTATTATTTATGGGGATTGTACAGTAAAGGAAATAAGCTGAAATCAAACAAAACGAAAAAAACAAAAAGCAAAGCAAGAAGCAAGTCTTGAGTTACAAGTAAAACGTTTCAACTCAGGCCTGGCTGTCCTCATATAACGGAGACATCTCTCTCAGTCTTTTTATTATAGGAGGGAGTGTTTCTAATACATACTCAATATGTTCTTCAGAATTATCTATTCCAAGACTAAGGAGTATTGACCCCTGGGCTACCGCATCATCTACCCCGATCGCACTCAAGACGTGTGATGACTTCAAGGACTTGGAGGTACATGCCGAACCAGAAGATACTGCTATTCCCTTCATATCTAAAAACAAAAGTATTGACTCACCCTCAACATACTCTATGCTTATATTTATATTGTTAGGTAAACGTTTTTCCGGATGGCCATTCAGATGAATCTGACCTGCCGAATTTATTAAACCATTTAATAACTTATCACGTAAAGGTTCTATTGTCCCTTTGCGTGACTCCATCTCTTTCTTTGCCAATTCCGCGGCTTTCCCCATACCTACTATCCCGGGTATGTTTTCCGTACCTGCCCGACGTCCACCTTCCTGTATGCCTCCTTCAATAAATGGAACTATCCTTGTTTTTTCTCTCAAGTACAGTGCTCCCACGCCGGGCGGACCATAAAACTGGTTGCTGGCCAGACTCAAGGCATCTGCCTTCATTTTGTTTACGTCTACGGGGATCCAACCTGCTGACGCCACGGCATCGACATGAAAGATTATGTCATGCTCCTTAACTATCTTTCCGATTTCTTCTATCGGTTCAATAGTGCCTATTTCATTATTTGCATGCATAATGGAGACGAGCATCGTCTCCGGCTTAATGGCACTTGCAACCTCGGCAGGATCTATCATACCGTATTTATCAACCGGTATACGCGTAACCTCAAAACCCGTCTTTTCAAGTCGTTTTAATGGATTAAGCACAGAAAAATGTTCTATCTCAGACGTGATAATGTGTTTACCTTTTTTCTGGTTTGCCATTACAAGACCCTTAATGGCAAAATTGTTTGCCTCACTTCCGCTTGATGTAAAGATTATTTCTTCGGCCTTTGCCTCTATAAGTGAAGCCACTTCACCCCTGGCAGTCTGAACTATCTTGTTGGCCGTTTGTCCGAAATGATGCAGGTTTGACGGATTGCCGTAACAGTTCTTTATAGAATCAACCATTGCTTCTATAACCGAATGATGAGTTGGCGTACAAGAAACATGATCAAGATATATCTTTTCCAATTTTTTACTCCTTTCATCTACAATAATCTTCCAGCTTTTCTAAATTTGCATACTCCAGTACCAGCTTTTTCATACCTACATTACTAAAATCAACAAATACCGTATTTGTTGATGGGATAATTTTTGTAATTCTTCCGCGGCCAAAGAATTCGTGATTTACAATATCTCCCGGAACCAGATTACTGCTATCCTGGGATTCTTCATGTTGGAATTCGTCAGCTACATCATGTACATTCTCTTCATCATATAGGTAATCGCCGGATTCTAAATCTTCTCCGCTTTTCTCTGCATATCCGGTCTGCAGCTTATCTGCGTAGGAATTATATTCCGTTTTATCAATCTCCTCTATAAAGTCTTCAGGGATTTCACTTAAAAACCTGGAAGGGATACACGGAGTCCTCTGACCGAATTTTGCCCTGTATCTGGTGTGGATCAGGAAAAGATCCCTTTGTGCCCTCGTAATACCAACATAGCATAAACGGCGCTCTTCTTCAATATCATCATCTGAATCCTTTGATTGTGAATGAGGCAACAACCCTTCCTCAAGGCCTGCTATGAATACAACCGGAAATTCCAGCCCTTTTGCGGCATGCAGGGTCATAAGGATAACTGTATCTGCTTGATCGTCCCATTTGTCAATGTCTGAGATTAATGCCACCTCTTCCAGAAAACCCTGAAGCGAGCCTTCCGGATTTGAATTGTCATACTCACTGGCCGCATTTACCAGTTCATTAATATTTTCCAGTCTCTCTTCACTGTCACTTTCATAAGATTGTTCCAGGTAATCTATATATCCGGTTTTCGCGATAACCTGCTTTACAAACTCCATCACCGGATAAGTTGGGAGTTTATATAATTCGGAAGTAATTTTCCAGAAGTCTTTCACCGCTTTGGCACTCTTTGCCTTGATTTCAGGGATTTCCTGAACACGGGATATGGCTTCCAGAAGATTTGTATTATGCGTGTCAGCCCATTCTCGTAAACGCCTTATAGTTGTCGCCCCGATACCTCTCGGCGGAACGTTTACAATCCTCTCAAAAGATAAATCATCATCAGGATTAGCACAGAGTTTAAGATAAGAAAGAATATCTTTTATCTCTTTTCTCTTGAAGAATTCGACACTACCCACAATTGAGTAAGGTATTCCTTCTTTCAGCAGGCAGGTCTCCAATACACGTGACTGTGCGTTTGTACGGTAAAATACGGCCATATCAGAATACGTATTTCCGTTTTTAATAAATTCAGAAATGTTTGCAGCAATTTCCCTTGATTCAATATTCTCGTCCTCACAGTGGATTACCCTAACCCTGTTTCCTTCGTCATTCTCCGTCCAGAGAGATTTCGGTTTCCTTGATTGATTGTTTTTGATTACCTCCGAGGCAACGTGAAGAATGTTCTTAGTTGAACGATAGTTCTGTTCAAGCCGGACGGTTTTTGTCTCAGGATAATCTTCCTCAAAATCGAGTATGTTCCGTATATTGGCGCCGCGCCATCCATAGATAGACTGATCAGGGTCTCCGGTAGCACAGATATTTCCGTACCTCTGTGCCAACAGTTGAGTGATTGTGTACTGTGCGTGATTTGTATCCTGATACTCGTCTATGAGGATATATCTGAATTTATCCTGATATTTTTCAAGTACCTCCGGAAAATTTCTAAACAGATGTACAATCGTGAAAAGCAGGTCATCAAAATCCAGCGCATTGTTTGCCTCAAGATATTTCTGATACTTTGTGTATACCTTTGAAACTACGTCATTATAATAGCCTGACTTATATTTAGAAAATTCTTCCACTGACAGTAACTCATTCTTTGCGTTACTTATTGACGCTGCCACAGCGCTTGGCCGCCAGTTTGTAGTATCCAGATTCAGCTCATTCATCACGGCCTTTACACATTTGGACTGATCAGCAGTGTCATATATGCTGAAATTCCTGGTAAAACCCATTTGCTCGATCTCGTTTCGCAGGATTCTTGAACACATGGCATGAAATGTTGAGACCCACATTCCCCTCAGATCCAGAAACTCACCCAGCCTCTCCTTCATTTCATTAGCGGCTTTATTGGTAAAGGTTATGGACAGAATATTTGCCGGGGCAGTCCCTTGTTCAACAAGATATCCTACCCTGCGTGTGATAACCCTCGTCTTGCCGCTGCCGGCACCTGCGATTACAAGCAAAGGACCGTCCATATGTGTAATCGCTTCCTTTTGTGATTCAGTTACATTGTCTAAGATATTCATTCTCAGTAATGCTGCATGGTAGGATTCAAGTTAATTGAAGTGCAAATTGTTATTATATAATGTATGTCTATGAAAGGTAAAACTATTAAATCATAATGTCAATTTAAAAATATGGTGGAATATAACAGGATATTGTTGAAGGAATAGTAATTAATGAAGTGTTAATGAACGGAAAGACTTTCACTTACTCCTCAACAAACTTTAGCGCAGCCGAATTAATGCAATATCGAAGCCCGGTAGATGACGGGCCATCGTTGAATAGATGGCCGAGATGTGCATCACATACATTACACACTACTTCAGTCCTTATCATGCCAAGGCTTTTATCAGGAACCGTTTTAATGTTTTGTTCTGAAGCAGCATCCCAAAAGCTTGGCCAACCTGTCCCCGATTCAAACTTTGTTTTGGAATCAAACAGATCAGCGCCACAGCCTACACATTGATATATACCTTCTCCTTTAAAGTTATAGTATTCATTGTTGAAAGGAGGTTCTGTCCCTTTCTTACGCGTAACTCTGTACTGTTCCGGCGTAAGCAACTGCATCCATTCTTCGTCGGTTTTGTCTACTTTTTCAGGCATGTTTAGTTCTTTCTGCTTATGTAGTCTGGAATTTTCCTCCGGCAGATTATTTCTTTGCTCTTCAGCAGCTTTGATTTTATTACAGATAAGTAAAAGGTATAATAGAAAGGCAGCTAAATATATACACCGCAAACTCTTGCTATCCTTAATCCTTATCATATTTTTTCCCCGCTGTATATTTAAAACGCCTTTTCCCCAAAAGATTCTTCAAACCGCTTGTTAAAAGATTCAGGCGTAAAATTGAAATTCTGAGGACCGTAAACCTCTACGCAATAAGCAGCGGTGACTGCCCCTATTTTTGCAGCATGAACAATGTCACCGTCTGACAAAAAGAATCCCTTCATTAATCCCGCCCTGTAAGCATCGCCGGCTCCTGTAGGATCTTTTACAGAATCAACCTTGGCAGCAGGGATATCAATATTTTTAGTTTGGCCATGCTCTTTCAGTATTACTACTGAACCGTGTTCACTTTTAGTTTGTACCAGTATCTCAGTCTTCTCCAGAATATCGTCAATAGTCATAGAGGTTTTATCCTGGGTCAACTGCAATTCATAGTCATTACATATGAAAATCTTTGACCCATCTATCATTTCTATTAACCGCTCTTTAGTCCAGGCAGGAAGGGATTGTCCCGGATCAAAAATATAATCGATTTTTTTCTGTTTATATATATTTGAAAAATTATACATATCATCCAGATTTCCCGGTGAGATTATGGCAACAGTGTCATCGTGTGTAACAGATTCAAAATCATAACCGGAACTGAACTTCATTGCACCCGGATTAAATGCCGTTATCTGATTATCTGACTTATCTGTAGTTATATATGCACCTGCCGTAAGTTCTTCATCAATGATCTTAATATGTTCCGTGGTAATTTTACTTTTCACCAACCAATCTTTATAAGAGTCAAAGTCTCGCCCTGCAGTAGTTATTATGGTTGGACTTTCACCAAGCAGGGAAAGGGCATATGCAATATTACCGGCAGTACCTCCAAAGTTTTCCTTTAAACCATCTATCATAAAACATACATTGAGGACGTGTATCTTATCCGGAAGTATGTGATCAGAAAACTTTCCCGGAAAGTCCATAATCCTGTCATAAGCAAGTGATCCTGAAACAAGAATATTCATTTTATCTCCTCTGAAACCGTAAATTCTCAATAAGTTGGGGAGGTTGAAAATTAAAAATGCATAAGACTTATTCAGATATAATAACTAATTATTTTTTGAAAATCTAGGAATATTAATGTGAAGAGAAGATAATGGAAGACAAAAGAATGTTCACCGCTAAGACGCAAAGGAAAACTAAAATGCAGGTGAAAAGACAAATGACAGACACTAATTTCACGAATTTCCCCGGACAAAGGGCGCCGAGAACATAGCACGGAAAGCACTGAAGTTAAAAACAAAAAAAGAAATAAGAAGAAAGATTCATGGTCACCGTGAATTCATTGCGGCTGATTCTATTCCGCCAGATCCTCAATCTTAACGCCTTTGCCCTTGCGAATACTTCTTCTGGCAGATTCAATCCTTTGTAAAAACCGAGGGTCGTTTTCCAGCCTGTAATCAAACCAGTCTTCATCAGAGTTAAAACCAATCAAGACTCCCGCAGGTTTTCCATGACGTGTAATAATAATCTCTTTTTTTTCGGCGCTATGCAAATACTCAGAAAGATTATCCTTTACTTTTGAAAGTGCAACTTGCTTCATCGTTTTTCTCCTTCTTACTCAACGCCTATTGTGTTTTCTTTGATAATTCTACACCGACTACTCTTTCCAGTTCGGCTACGTTTGTTCCGAAGTCGGCTACTGCTCTATAGAATGCAAGGTTAAAATCAAGCAGAACTCTCTGGCTGTCTATAAGATTCAGGAAATCAACCTTGCCTGCCTGGTAGCCGATCTCTGCCGCCTTAAGTGACTGTTCTGCCTGCGGTATAATACTATTCCTGTATAGACTTACCAGCCTCTCTGCTGTTTGTACCTTAAAATGATAATCTTTCACGCCGAAAAGTGTCATGTTTTCCATGTTTTTGTATGCTTTTTCGCTGGATTTCAGTCTGGCGTTTGCCTCTCTCACGCCTGCATCACGCTTCCTTTTCTGAAAGATTGGAATATTCATACTCAAAGTTCCCGTATATGAATCCCTGCTTTCGCCAATTGGTGAAGACATCACTGTCGACGGCAAATCATCAATAAAAGTATAGTTAAAGCCGAATGTAAAATCAGGGAAATACTGTTTTTTTGCAAGCTTATAAGCGGCCTTATCTCTTTCTATCTTGTATTTAAGGATATTGAGTTCCGGACTAATCTCCTTCGCCTTCCCGTAAAGCTCCTTCAGCGAAACAGTAAGTTCCGTAATATCTACTTCCTCCGGAGTACCAAGTGGAGTATCCGGGTGGCGATTTAATAAAGTATTTATCCTTGCTATGGAAGTTTCCTTAAGCTGTTCCAGGGTGATCAATTCATTTACTATCCTGGAAAGTTCCACCTGCGCCTTCAATACATCCTGTTGCGTCGCTCTGCCCGTGGAATATTTTACCTCTGCAATCTTTACAAACCGTTGTAAAAGACCTCTGTTTTCTTCGTTTATATTTATTAATTTATGTACCCAGAACAGTTCATAAAATGCAGATTTGGACTTTGCTACAATCTTTCTTTCAAGCGTCAGATACCTTCCTCCTGACACTTTCGCTTCATTTCTCGCTACCTCTCCCTTTAAGCTGCGCTTTCCGAGGAATGGTACTTTCTGTGTTGCCATTACCCCCGCCTGTTTTTCACCTACACGGGTCTGAACCTGCTCACCAAAATAAGTAAAGCCCATGACAGGATCGTCTAAGGCTCTCTCCTGAACTATTTTTTCTGTCGATGCATCCCATCTCAGTTTTGCTGACTGAAGTTCGGGGTTCATCCTTAACGCTTCATCTATAACCCATCTTATTTTCAAGATATCGGGTTTGTCCTCTGCTATTGCAATTCCAGCAAATATTACAATGATACATAGTACAACTGACAATAGCTTAGAGAAGAAAAAGGATCTACTTTTAATATATTTTAAATTCATTGTCTATCTCATTCCAAATAATTAGTTATTGGCTGCCATGAACTATTCACTTAATATCATACTTTTGCATTCTATATATCAGTGTCTGTCTTGAAATATTCAGAAGTTCTGCTGCCCTTGTCTGGTTTTGCCCGGCTTTATTCATGGCATTTATTATGAGTGCCTTTTCAACCTCCTCAAGATTAAGGCCTTCATCAGGGATTTCCAGTGACATCTGACTGCTGGATTGTTTCCTTTTTATATGATCGGGGATATCTTCAGGGCTGATTACATTGTCTTCTTCCTTTAAGACAATTGCCCTTTCAATAATATTTTCAAGTTCTCTTACATTCCCAGGCCAGTCATAGCGATTAAGAATATCTAAAGCTTCCGGCAGCATTTTGCAGTCATTACCACCGTGTTTAGTCATAAAGTGCTGTACTAACAGTGTGATGTCGTCTTTCCTTTCCCTCAGTGGAGGCAGCAGTATCGGTATTACACTGATTCTATAAAACAAATCTTCTCTGAATTTACCTTCTTCTATGGCAGTCTCCAGTAGAATATTTGTTGCTACAATTACGCGTACATCTACGTTGATATCTTGAGTACTACCCACCTTGTCTATAGACTTTTCCTGAAGTACTCTGAGTAATTTAACTTGTAAATCCTTGCGCACATCTCCAATTTCATCCAGGAAAATAGTTCCTCCTTCTGCAGCCTCAAACTTTCCGGCCTTGTCTTTAATCGCACCTGTAAAAGCCCCTTTTACGTGTCCAAACAACTCACTCTCCATCAGGTTTTCAGGAATTGCAGAGCAATTTACTGTTATGAAAGGCTTCTTTGCCCTCGAACTGTTAAAATGTATTGCCCTTGCAATTAACTCCTTGCCAGTCCCGCTCTCTCCCTGTAACAGTATTGTTGAATCACTCTTTGCAACCCGCGCAACCATATCGTATATCCTCTTCATCTTTGAACTGGCACCTATAATATTGTCCAGGCTGAAGCGGTCTGCAAGCTCCTGCCTCAGTCTTATGTTTTCTGACATAAGGGACTGTAAATTCTGTGCCTTCTCAATAATGATTTGAAGCTCATCCCTGTCAAAGGGTTTTGTAATATAGTCATACGCTCCCAGTTTCATGGCCTTTACGGCTGTTTCGATGCTGCCGTGTGCAGTTATCATAATTACAAGTGCATTACTCTTAAGCCTCTTTATCTCTTCTAAAAGTTCCAACCCGTCAACCTTTTCCATCTGTATATCAGTAATTACAATATCAACATCTTCACTCTTAAAGATATTCAGTGCCTCATTACCATTGTTTGCAAGGAGTATCCTGTAACCTTTATTGCTGAGGTTATATTCTATAACCC
>Ga0208409_1001309_pt1 | contig 10300 bp, 11 predicted proteins | sample ETNtaG_29_FD_185784 | JGI IMG/M metagenome (GOLD analysis project Ga0208409, IMG submission 185784) | Marine microbial and viral communities from oxygen minimum zone, Eastern Pacific Ocean - ETNP201406SV201 (SPAdes) (version 2) | ecosystem: Environmental > Aquatic > Marine > Oceanic ...
TAATATATTTAATGATTTAATGCTTATGAACATAGACGTAATTATACCATGCTACAATGAAGAAGAGACAATCGAAGAAACAATTATTAGATCAATAGAAAATTTAAGCACAAAGGATAATCTACTTATTGTTGATGATGGATCTACTGATAAATCAAACTTTCTAATAAAAAACTTAGCAAATAAATTTTCCAACATCAGTCTAATAAAGCATGAAAAAAACCTTGGCAAAGGTGCTGCAATTAAAACTGCATTAAAAAAGGTTAAAAATGAAATAGTTATAATTCAAGACTCCGATTTGGAATACAATCCTAGTGAATATAAAAAACTGATAAATCCTATAATAAAATTAGGTGCTGATGCGGTTTATGGATCTAGATTTATTAGCTCTGTTGAACACCGTGTTTTATATTTTTGGCATAAGATTGGTAATAATATAATTACTTTTCTTTCAAATATTTTTACAAATTTAAATCTTACAGATATGGAAGTTGGTTTAAAAGCTTTCAAATCGGATAAAATTCTAAAATTAAATCTTAAAGAAAAAAGATTTGGATTTGAGCCAGAAGTTACGATTAAACTTGCTAAAGAAAAATGTATATTTTATGAAGTAGGGATTTCTTACAGAGGAAGAACTTATAAGGAGGGGAAAAAAATTGGTCTTCTCGATGCTTTTGTAGCAATCTATTGTATCTTTAGATATTCAATCTTTAATTAATTTCCTTGTTATTAAAATCATAAAATATTACTTTTATTACACCGCCTCTTATAATCAAAACTTCAGTGTTTATATGAATTTTTCTGATCTTTTTTTATGCTGTCTGTAAAATTTCAATCGAATAAAGCAAGTAATGCTGTCCTGCAAAACCATTGTGAATCTTAAAGAGTTGACAGAAGAGGATAAGGAAAAGTTGAAGAAACACGAGATTGAATTATCAGATGAAAATAATAAGATTGTTTAAATGAAAAAACTCATCGCTAAATTTGATAAAACATTAAGACTTACCGAGTTCGATGAACAGATACAAAAATTAGTTCAGAATTTTCCAGAACATATGAGCATTCTTATTAAATGCAGAATGAATTCAAAACATGTGGTCGCAATACTTGAAGAAAATCCCGATCAAAGTTCAGTAGAACGGTGGGTATGGGATTTAAAAGAACTAGGAGATAATATCGAAACATTAGGGAAAACAATTAATTGATGAAAAAAGAAAAAAAACATTGGACAGATGATTTTCCGCATTATCCCGACAATTATAGGGATCACCGAACATTCATATATACAATGGGAAAAACAAAAGAAAGAAAAGGCAATTCAATGATAGAAAAAGAAGTTTGGTCCGTTGTTCAATGGAGAAATGTTAAACCACCTCGTGTAGTTAATCTTTGGAGTTTTTCAACAGAAGAAGAAGCAGAATCATTCATGAAAAAAAATGATTTTGTGATCCTTTCAAAACAAAATTGATCGCAAATGAAAAAACTTTTGGGAATATTGGGTTTTCTAGTGGACCCGCGAACTATAAATTACAGGTTGTATATATTATTAAACTACATATGACATAATATATAACATTTGACATATGCCACATGGCACTATATATATTATGAGTACACTTACTTTTATTCACAATGTAAAAGAGTGATAGGCTGGTGGAATTGGATCACCTTTTCTACCAGCCTTAATTAGGAGAAAGGCATGAAGGAAAATAAATTTAAAGTTTTGGCAAAATCTAGAACTAATAAAGCACTTAAATCTATTAGATTAATTGGAAATTTGGCAAATAAAAGCCACTACGTATACTCATCCAGTGAAGCTGATCAAGTACTAGGTGCCTTAGAAAGAGAATTAAGAGTTGTAAAACAAAAATTTAAAAATTCTAAATCGGGCAGAAATAGAGACGAGTTTGATTTTAAATGAGCGAATTAGATAATTTACATAAAAAAATAGAAAGCAAGAAATTTTCAAACAGAGATGAATTGACTAAAGAGTTAATTTTAGTTTTGGCTCTAGGACATCTGGGCGGTCTAAAAGATCAAATATATACAGAGGAAATTACTGCAAAGGCATTTGAATGGAGTCCAAAAGAGTTTGCTTGGAGTTTAGAAAAATTTTCAAAATTTCCCGATAAAGAAGCTGCAAGACGGCCACTTTTAAACGCTAGAGACAAATACAAGTTAATCTCAGGAAGTTATGCCAGAAATTTGTCTTCAGATGGATGGAGATTAACTGCAGAGGGAGTTAAGGTTTTCAATAAGTTATCATACTTATTGGATACAAAATCTCATAAATCTAAACTTTCCAAATCAGAGATAGCTCTCCTGACGAAGTTAATAAAAAATAAAACAATGTTTAGAAAATACCAAAAAAATAAAAATTTAAATGGAAAATCAAAATTTGATGTTTACGAACTAGCAGAATTTTTAGACTGCAGTCCAGACAAAGATGAACAAATGAGAAGAAAATTTTTTAAACAATCGGCGCAAGTTGAGCACTTAAAAAATAAAGATATGATTGAATTTTTCGAAGTATTAGAACAAAAATTCACAGACATTCTTAATTACAAACTATTTTTGAATGAACAAAAGGTAAAATTTAGGGCTAGAAAATGAAAATTGAAAAAACCAAACTAAAAGTTCACATAAGGCAAATGCTTCACTCAAGAGAAACTGCAATAAGGTCAATTTATGAGGCCGTTGTAGAGTTGCTTACTAATCCCGGAGATTCATATAACAGACTTTTTAGAAATAAAAAAAGAGCTCAGCAGTTTGGTCCTATTTTAATCGAATATTATAGAAGCTTGAAAAATCCTTATTTAAGAATTTATGATCAGGCTGAAGGTATGTCACATCAAAAATTACTTAAAAGTTTTAGTATGTACAGAGAAAGAACAAGTGAAGTTGGAGACAGAGGTTTTATGGGAAAAGGTGCATCAGATTGTACTGCATTGGGCGACCTATTTGTTCAAACTATAAAGGATGATGAATTTTCCCAACTTAAGTTAAAACAAAATACAGAAATTGAACATGGGTCAACAAAAGTCACCAGCAAACATAGAAAAGAACTAAAGTTGAAAAGAGGAGACGGTACCGTTGCAACGCTTTATATAAATCCAAAAAGACAAAAAATTAAATTACCTCAAATTGATAAACTTATTGAATTATTACCACAACATTTTGCAGTTAATTCATTGCTTAATGAAAAATCTGAAGGTGCTAAAGTTAATTTAAGAGATGCTAACAAAAAAACCACACTTCACTTGGTATATAGAGAGCCCTCTAGTTTAGAAACGGTAGTAAATTTAGATTTTATTGTTAATGGTTACCCAAATGCAAAAGCAAAATTTGTTTTGAAAAAATCTAAAAAACCTTTGCCTGAATATAATAAACCGTTTAACCAACATGGAATTATTGTAAAATCTGGTATCGCCTGTCATGAAAGAAGTTTTTTAGATGAAAAATATAAAGATGAACAATTGCTTCTTAGCTATATAGGTGAGCTGGAATGTGACTATATTAATCAATTAGCAGAAGAATTTGATCAGGCAACTTCTTCAAATAAACCAATACCAGAAAACAATCCAGAATTAATTATTGATGAAAACAGGCTAGCTGGATTAAGTCGCAATCATCCATTTACCAAGGCCTTATTTGAAAAACCACTTATGGAAATAAAAAAAATTCTTGATAAAGAAAGAGAAAAATTTAGACAGAGTAAAGATATTGGTTCCAAGGAAACTGAAAAGACACTTAAAAAAGCTGCAAAAATATTTGATGATTTCTTAAAAGAAGAGTCAGATATAGATGAATCGTTGCATGGTGGAGATCAAGACAAATTAAAAAAGAAAGGAATTATATTATTTCCACCTTACCTTAAAATGCAAGTCGGAGAAGAAAAATATGTGAGCATGTATATAAATAGAGAAAAATTAAATGTAGATCATGAATATATATATCTCAAAATGTCTAAAAACGAAGAATGCTTGGAGTTTGAAAAGGACAAAATTCATTTAGTTCCAACAAAAAAAAATGAAAATGTTTTGAAGTGTAGGTTCTTAATAAAAGCTATAAGTCCTTTTAAAAATGGGGAAATTAAAATTTTTGGAAAAAATAACCAATTAACAACTTTACCGGTTACAGAAGTTTATGAAATATTAAATAGAGAATTTGAAAAAAATTTGGAGTTTGAGCATAAAAATTATAATGTTTTAATTAACAAGAAAAGGACAATAAAAGTTTTTGCCAAAGTTCCTGAGTTTATAGATGCTGATACAGAGTCCAAAATTTCAAATTCTAACCATGAAAATGTTGCGCATTTAGGGAGATCATTTCCGTTATTTAAAATAAAGAAGGGGTCGAATTTTGCACTTGCAGAAATTACAGTACAAGGAAGACGACTTAACTCCGATTCAAAAATTACAATAGATTTGAATGAACTTAATGATACTTGCAAAGTTAATGTTGTAGAAAAAGAGGAATCAAAAGGTATCGAGATCAAAATAGTAGAAGAAGATTTTAGAAAGTACAGAGCTATTTGGGATAGAAAAACACCACATCTTCTTAAAATAAGTGCATTACACCCACAACTAAAAGGAATTTTGGGCAGCCGACTTTCAAGTGGACATTTTCAAGGTGAAACTACAACACACTTTAAAGTTTTACTCTGTGAAATTTTAGCGGAACGACTTGCTTGGAAAAAAATTGAGCTTTCAACTAGAAAAGAACCTGGTTTGTATACTGAGTGGAGAGATGAAAAAGACGTAAGAAATATTGGCGATAGTGTAGTTCAAATTTATCTCAAGTTTAGAAATGATGCCATACTAAAACTTTTTGAAACGATAGTAAGCAAAAGTGAGCTTAAAATTGATAAAGAAAATAATAGTAACAACGTTGTATCTTTAATTAAAAATTAGTTCAGAATTTCCCGGCGAAGTGTTAATAAAAAATTAAACTACTTTCTTATGTAGCTTCAGTATTGATCTGATTCCTTCAGCTTTGGAACGGGGGACGTGCAATAGAACTTCTTCTTCGGGTTTTTCAATGTAGTTAGGGTCAATGTCATTAAGCCAATCTTCAAACTCTAATAGACTTATGACAGGGGGCTTCGGCTTTTCTACAGCTAAAGTCTTTTTAATTTTTGGCTTCTTAACCATTTCAGATACAGGTAGACTCTTTTTAATATCCTCTAGCTCACGGGGCGATACATAACGCGGATCTTCGGAGTCATCATAGAGATTAGCAGTTTTGGCATATTTCTTTTTATATGCATCTAGTGCTTCGTCCGTACCGAACTTGCCCTTATAATAATCAATGAACTGCAAAATATCTTCCTTCTTCGCTTTGGGGCGAGTTAAGTATTTCATCATGCCGTTATACTCATTTATTTTCATAAGAATCTTTTATCATAAAAGTCCCTAGCCACAAGTCTCGAGCAGCAAGTGCCGAGAGACAGGGAACAAGCAGCTACTCCAAAAGAATTTTCTAAATGAATCTTTTTATTCATTTCTCACAATTTTAGACAGTAGCATGGCGTTAACGTCAAAGATTCCACGGGCGGACGGAGACGCGGAATACTTTATACAAATGAACGTCTATTCTGTCTATGTGTCTATTTATAAAAAGACAGATAGACAACTTAGACAATCATCTCTTAACGTTTTCAAATCCTTTCCCCTTGTCCGATTCAAAGTCTATGCCGCCCGTTTTATGCGGCGTGTCCCAAGGCTCAAGCGGCTTGTCTAAGGAGTACGTCCCCCATTTGCTTCCTTCGCCTAGCTCAAACTTCTCCTTCATTCGTTGCATTGTCTTTTGGATTCTGCGAGCGTCTTTTGAGTTATGGGAGAAAGAATAATAATTAATGACGTCCCTTGGAAAGACTTCATCTTTGCCACCTTTTGCTAATTCTTGCATGGCTTTTATTATTTCTTTTTTATTTTCGGCTGCATGAATTAAATCAAGCTCCCCTTCCATGTGGTAACTCCAAGTGTATGCTGACCAACTAACCGCAAAAGCAAAATCGTTAATGTCTCTACCTCTACCCGAAACACTAGCGTTGGAACTTGTATCTCCTCGGTCAATCATCCACATTGCATCCGTTATGCCTTGCATACCTACGCTGCCTTGGATTTTGTCCCAAGAATAGTCTCTATCGGCTTTGCCTAGATGCGAGATGCAAAGAATGCAAATGTTATTATCCATTGCTAGCTTTTGCAGCTCTCGCAGCATTTCATTATCTAAATCATAAGCCGTTGCATTTTTCTTTGTTGTTCTTGGCTTAACCTTCGCAAGCGTATCAATGATGATTAGTCTTGGATTCTTTCTTGAATCAATCCATTTTTGCAAAGATTCTTCAAGACCGAACGCAAGATATGGAGCTTCGGTATCAACTGTTGGATGTTGCTTAGCGTCTTTATAATCCAACTTATTAATACGATCTTGCAATCTCCGCTTATTATCTTCAAGAAATAATCCTAGAACATCTCCTTGAATGGTCTCATGATCTAAAAATTTCTCGCCGTTCTGAACAGCATAAGCAAGTTTTAATGCTGTCCAACTTTTCATAGCTTTAGGACGACCCGCGCATAAGACTAATCCCTCAGGCAGTATTGGCTTCACGGCATAACGCAGCTCAGGCAATTCAGTTTGCATTAGAGCTGCAATATCTATCCCCGTTGAATTAAAATCCCTGTACGATTTAACTTTTTGATATTTATCGTCCTCAGGAACTTTGCCAATCCAATCGAGCCATGTCTTGAGCTGAATCTCATCAACACCGATTGTTTTTGCCAAAGCATTATAGCCAGCGTTTTTTATTTTTTTGTTATTGCTTCTGATCTTTCTTTGGAACTCTTTTGGTTTAACATCTTTTGAGTCGGGCATAACCCTTTGATAAACGTCCAAGAGAAATTGCTCGCGCTGCTCGTCATTCCAATTCGTATAGCGCATGATACAAGAATCTAATTTGAGAGCGGTATCGTTAGCGTTAAGAAGTTTTAAGTGTGGAGCAAGAGCTGCAGCAAAACAAACTTTATTATATGCAGCTAAAAAAGACTCATTAAACGTACACAAATGACTCTCTTTCGCTATATAGCGGCGCATTAGTAGTTTGCTATGCTTGTTTTTAGTTTGCCCAAAAACGACGACGTTATGATCAATTAGAAAATCAACAACACCTCTATTCTTAATATTTTCTTTTATACTGCCGTCAGATTTAAAATAAAAATGCGTTTGTTGTTTAACGCCATTATTTATTCTGCCATGTATTCTTGTATTGTGGGGCAGCCAAAGATTGCCAAAATAAATTGCATCTTCCGTATCTAAATCAACACAATATAAATTTGATTTTTTTAAGTTAATACCGAGATTGCCCTTAGGAATCAGATCGCTAACTTTATATTCTTTTGTTAGTATGTCCCTGTCCCCGTTATATTTTTCGTTAGGCAATAACGGGATAATAAATATCCCGTTATCAATCAGCTTTTTGGCTATTTGCTGAATCATTTAACACCCCGATTATCATATTCTTCTTTCGAGATTCTTTTAGAATATGTTCTCTCGTGTGTATCAACAAAGTCTTGCTCAATAGTCTGACCTTCGCTATCATAACGTATGACCTCGTGTTGTTCGCCCGTTGGCGTGAGTATGTACTTTCGATAAATTGTTGTTATCGTTTTAGTTATTGGGTTAATATCCCAATCCGTTTCATAGTGCCAAGCCATTAATTCACTCCCCGATATTTTTTGTTAGTGAATTTTCTCTTTTGCTTAAAATAATCTAGAAAGCCCCCAATTCTAAAATTTAACATAGAGATCTCGCTTTGTTGAGATTCAATCGTTTTAGATAGTAGAGCGTTCGTTTTAACTAGATCAACAATAAGCATTGTTGATGCTTTAAGTGGCTTAGCTTTCGTCATCAACAGCTCCGATCGCTTCTAAAAATTTCTTTTTAGTTGGATAGGTATCGCCATACTGATCAACCCATTTCTTTTTATTTATCAAGTATTGTCCGAAACGTTCTGAATTTTCATTCGCGACAATATTTAATTTATGGGTTTTGACGGGAGCTGCGTGTACGTCAGCACCATTTGCTTTTGCAGCAACGACTGCAAACCATGATTCAAAACGTTGTATCAACTTGTTTGATATAACGTTCGACATCAAAGCCCCGTTGTCTCGTGCAGTTTTATTTCTGCCAAGAAATGATTGTTTGATGTGTTTATCCAAATCAATCACGTTTTCATGTATTTCTTTGATGAGACGAATTGCTTGGTCTTGTATTGGATTAATATTTGCTGAATTATCTCCAATTCTTCTTTTGCCATTTGGCATATGTTTTCTCCTTATCAGAATAAGCATGTGGAGCTGCAAAGCAGCCCCACAAAATATTCTCTATCTGACAGGGTTTAAAGGATGGAGAAAGCGTTTTGAATTTTTATAAGAAAATAGAAGGTCATCATGCTTAGCAAAATGGCTTCTGATGTTATCGATAACATTTCTATAAAATTTGTTCTTCATAATTTAATAACCTGTCAGGTATATTTAGAATTCAAATTAAGAAGGCAGCAGTTTCTCGGGAATTCGTTAACGCAGTCTTTATTTAAGACTAAGCTCTTTCATAGCTGCAGATTCCTTATATCAAAATAAAATAGGAATGCAATAACGTTTTTTCAATGTGCCTTTTTGTTGCCGTTATATTATTTTGTAGGAGACGAGTCTAAAACACGCGAAACGTAGGCTGAAAGCCTACGTTGAGCGTTGCACATTTTAAGAGTTTAACTTCTTAGCGACGTGATGTGCCTCTAAATTATTATAAATACGCAATAACATACGCGGGTCTGAATGACCTGCAATTTTCATTGTCTCAGGGACATTGAGCCCCTTGTCTTTCATAAAGTTGGTCAGACTATTTCTACGGACATCATGAAAAACTGCATTTTTAATTCCATAGTCCTGACATAACTTATGAAACTGTTTACTCACTTGCCATTTAGATATTTTAAATGGGAGCTCCGCATTTTTAATTAAAGACAAGGCTCGCTTAGTTAAGGGGATTATTCTTGGCTCCGTTTTAGCGATAGGGATTTTTAGAGTTTGCCCTTCAATCAAGTCTAGATCTATACGCAGAATCTCCGATTTCCTCATAGCTGTTTCAAGACTTATCTCTATGATAGACCGCATTGTCGGACTCGTTCTATTGCCCCTTAACAGTCTCTTTATTTCTGCATCACTTAAACGTCTATCTCTTGGCTCGGCTTTCTTTGGACGCCTAACTGACAGAACAGGATTCTCAACAGGATAACTCCATTCTCTTTTGAATGTAGTAAACATACTTGAGAGAACGTCTAGACGCCTGTTTACAGTAGAGCCGCTAACAGTCTTTGCTAAGTTTGCCTTGTACTTATTAACTGTATGCGATTTGATTTTATTTATTGGATACGACGACCAAGACTCTTTTAACAATCCTAAAATTGTCAAACGTTCGTCATAATGACATTTCTTTAATACTGAGATTTCCTCAATATAACGTCTAGCGGTATCATCAAATTTTGGGAACTTGATTGATGATATCCCCGCGTCATCTCGCCTCAACTTTGTCTCCGTTAAAGTAGCCCAACGTTTTGCATCTGTTTTTGATACAAATGATTTCGCAATTAATGGGTGTCCTGATATGCGAATTATGCTTTGCCATTTATCTCCACGTTTCCTTATTGTGCTCATGTCTTTCTCCTTTGGTTTTTGTGACCAAGTGTGACGTAGGTGTGACAAAGAGGGGTTGTAAATAAATTAAGTAAGGATTAACGTGGATTTAGAACAATGGACTAAGTCGGTGTAAACGAGATGCTCTACCAACTGAGCTAACCGCCCCAGTGTTAATTTCCTAGGTGTTATAACAAGAAATTATGAAAGAGAAAACTAAAATTTGAATATTAAAGAATATATACTGAACAAAATTGTATATAATGTTGGTCATTATAATTGTGTTGAATATATTAATAAAATGAAAATTCTCACTTATTTCTTAACATTTTTTTTATTTTTTTCCCCAATCTCTGCTAAAGAATTTCGAATTGATTTTACTGATGAGGGAATGAAAGCCTTAAAGAAAAAAGGCTTTGGTAAAAAAACTGTTTACACCAACAGTAAGGATGATAAGGGCTATTATTTAAAAGCCATGGCAGACTCTGGTGCAACTGGACTTGGTGTTGAAATTAAAAATAAAGAGCTTCTAGAAGAGATGCCTTTTTTAAACGTTACTTTTAAAATTGAGCAAGATTTTACAAATATTGACCAAACAACTAAAG
>Ga0208409_1001321_pt1 | contig 10230 bp, 9 predicted proteins | sample ETNtaG_29_FD_185784 | JGI IMG/M metagenome (GOLD analysis project Ga0208409, IMG submission 185784) | Marine microbial and viral communities from oxygen minimum zone, Eastern Pacific Ocean - ETNP201406SV201 (SPAdes) (version 2) | ecosystem: Environmental > Aquatic > Marine > Oceanic ...
GACCTGAGAACAGGGGTTCGATTCCCCTAGGGGTCACTTGTTGAACGAACCTTCAAGGTTTTATCCTTGAAGGTTTTTTCTTTTATTGAAAAAATATCCTTCAGCTCCTGATATAGATTGGGAAACATTTTAAAAAAGTTGTAAATAAAAAACTGCACATATTGTAATGCTATTTTTTGATATTTAGACTAACGGGGTGTATTATTGGTTTAATGAAGCGCTTCCTACCACTATTTATGCTCATTGGCTTGATTAAAGGTCAAGGCTCTTTTTATTTGAGTCCAGGATTACAAGTTGGCATCAGTACAAAAGGAAATTTATTTTTGTCTGCACAAGTCACCTTTGGTTATTTTGACTATGCAATTCCCCCCGCCATAGGAGTAACAACTGGTTTAAGATGGTATAAAGTTCAAAATAAATGGGAAAAGTATAGATATAATGACCTACAAATTTGGGCTGTTTTTTTGGGGATTGGTTTTGGTCAAATGCATGATAAAGATGGAAATAAAAGTTTTAGGTTTAAAACAGGTGTAGGTTTTTTTGGTTATTTAACTTATGACTATACTACTAGTTTTGATATTGCAAAGCACAATATTGGATTTATTGGAGTTTTACCATTACCATTATTTTTACTAACAGGAAATATGCCCATGCACTAACATTTTAATTTAAAAATATAATTATAAGATTATTCTAGCCCCACATTCGTGGGGTTTTTTGTTTGTAGGATGATGGGTAAATTTGGATATGATGGAATTTCAAATTAAATGAAAGTATTTGGTACAGGATTTGGACGTACGGGTACAATGTCGTTAAAAATTGCGCTGGAAAAATTGGGGATGGGACCTTGTTATCATATGCGAGAAATAGTTTCACATCCATCTCACATAAAAATATGGTATAATATTTCCCGCGGTGATTCACCAAACTGGAATCGGTTATTTAAAAACTTCAATTCTGGTGTTGATTTTCCACTCAGCATATTTTACGAGGAACTGGCAAATGAATTCCCCGATGCAAAATTTATTTTAACTTTAAGAGATTTTGATACATGGTATAAAAGTACAGCAAACACAATCTATAAAGTCCCTACCATGCTGCCAGGCTGGTTTAAACGGGTAGCCTACCCCATTCGTTTGTTCATAGAAATGCAGGTTAACCTAATTTGGGTTGGTCTATTTAATAATAATTTCTCTGATAAAGAGTCTACTCGGGTAGTCTACAATGAACATATAGCGAGAGTAAAAAAAACTATCCCCGCCGATAGACTATTAATTTACCATATAAATGAAGGCTGGGGACCTTTATGTGCATTTCTCAATGTTGATATCCCTGAAAGCATTCCTTTCCCAAAAACTAATGATACCGCTAAAATGTTGCGAAATTTTGCTGTTATCAATTCGCTGCCATACTTTTTCATCCTGTCTATTGCTGCCATTTTAGTAATACTATTTATGTTGGTCTTTGAAAAGCCTTACTTAAATCTTTAAATCAACCTTTCAAGTTTCTCATCTATGAATAAACGAATATTTATAACGCTTCAGATTGGGCTTATATCCTTTTTTATGTTTGCTGACCAGAATCTCATGGGTCCCAACCTCACATTAATTGCGGAGGATTTTGGCATAACAGATGTGAAGGACCAGTATCTAGGCGGTCTTATTCCCCTCGTTTTCTGGATCCTGGGAGGTTCGGTGGCGCTGTTTATTGGCTATTGTACCGATCTAATGTCCCGCAAAAACCTCTTTGCCCTCATTGTGTTTTTGGGTGAAATCCCCTGCTTATTATCCGGCTTTGCAGATACCTATACCGAGTTTTTCATCATGCGGGCATTAACGGGCATTGGCATTGGCGGAATTATTCCCCTGACCTATTCCCTGCTGGGTGATCTCTACTCGGCCAATGAACGAATAAAGGTGGTAACCCTCATTGGTCTGGCTTCCGGCATGGGCATTGCAATCGGTCAATTGGCTGCCGGTATGATGGGTGACAGTTTTGGTTGGAGACTGCCTTTCATTCTGTTTGCCGTCCCTAATTTCATCCTGGGAGCTGTATTTTTATTTACAGTGCAAGAACCCAAGCGGGGACAGATGGACCACAATGTGAAGAGTTTCAGGATTTCAGATTTCAAGGATTTTTCATCTTTATTTAAGATCAAGACCAACCTGCTGGTTTTTCTACAGGGGATATTCGGCACCATCCCATGGGGTGTATTTTCTATATTTATGATTGATTATTTTGTGGTAGATAAAGGCTATTTAAGGCCCACTGCCACACTGGTGATCACTCTTGTCGGCGGGATGGCGCTTATAAGTTCACTCATTGGCGGTTTTGTGGGCAATAAACTCTATAGGAAAAACCCAAAATACGTGCCCCTTTTCTGCGGTATGTCAACTATACTGGGCGTCATTCCCACAGCCTTTTTAATCAATGCTCCCATGCGCACCGATCAGAATGAAACCATGCTGATCGTCTATGCCGCCTGTACGGGACTGCTCATCGCCATGACGGCTCCCAATATGAAAGCCATCCTCATGAATGTGAATAGTCCTTTCAGCCGGGGAACGGTATTTTCGTTATATAATTTTGCCGATGACCTGGGCCGGGGGTTCGGGCCATTTATTATCGGGAATATTTTCATCTATTATTTTGGGCGGAACATGGCCTTTAATATTGCCAATGCATTCTGGTTTATTTGCGGCTGCTTAATTTTATTGATGTTCTGGACATTCCCGAAAGAAAACAGGGGAGAATAAATTGATACTGGAAATTTTATCTATTGTTATTGGGCTATACTTACTTGTGGTTGTGTATTTTCATTTTAAGTACCCTGAAATGCGCTGGAACTGGGATGATATTTCAACCGATAATATTTCATTTCCACCGACATTTATCTGGGGCACGGCCACGGCGGCCCACCAGGTGGAAGGAAATTGTATAAATAACTGGTCTGCATTTGAGAAAGGCACAAAAGATAACGGCCAGCCCAATATTAATGATAATCAGCAGTCGGGCCTTGCCTGTGATCACTGGAACCGCTACCCGGAAGATATAAAACTGATTAAAAAACTGGGCGTGTCTCATTATCGTTTTTCTGTGGAATGGAGTAAAATACAGCCTACACAGGATACATTTGATGAAGATGCTCTAAACCACTATTCCAAAATGATTGATACGCTTTTAGAGAATGACATCATGCCTGTTCTCACTCTTCATCATTTTACCCATCCTATCTGGTTTGACAGTCTGGGTGCTTTTGAGAAAGAAGAGAACATCAACATTTTTGTATCTTTCTGTGAACGGGTGTTTAAGGAATATTCTGGCAAGGTAGATTACTGGTGTACCATCAATGAACCGGCAGTGGTGGCAACCCAGGGATATTTCAGTGGGAGGTTTCCCCCAGGTAAAAAAGATTCTGATCTTTCTGCAGTGGTTTTAAAAAATTTTCTGGAAGCCCATGTACAGGTATATCATACCCTGAAAAAAATGGAAAACGGCCCCCGGGTAAAAATAGGCTTGGTGAAAAACATCAATCAGTTTGATCCGTGGCGGAGATGGCACCTCTTGGATTGGCTCATGTCAAATGCGGTTAATCAATTTTTCAATGACTCTACCATTGAATTTTTACGTACCGGAATTTTTAAGATCCGTATCCCCGGCTTAGCCTGGATTCATCATGAGAATCCCAGAGCCATAGGTTCAACCGATTTTTTCGGGCTGAATTATTATTCCCACAATCACCTGAAAATGCAATTTTTATTACAGGAACCCTTTACAATGCAATATCGGGATGATGATATTTTAACCGATATGCCCTACACGATTTACGGTGAAGGAATATACAGGGCCATAGAAGCTGTGTCCGTTTTGGATGTGCCCATTATAATTACCGAAAACGGGGTTGCAGATGCAGAGGATAATAGAAGAGAATTGTATATTAAACGATATCTGTATGCCGTTTCAAAGGCTATTGAAAACGGGTTTGATATCAGGGGTTATTTTTACTGGAGCCTTATGGATAATTTTGAATGGACATTTGGATATGATATGAAATTTGGTCTTTTTTCTGTCGATTTTAAAACACAGGAAAGAACACTTCGTAAAGGTGCAAAAGCCTTTGTCAATGTTATAAAAAATTAAACTGTAGTGTGCTTGCTGTCTGATCCACGAGTTAAATGTGATTGTGAGCTGGATCTATAGCAAACTTCGCCCTGCAGCAGCGGGGCTTGATGTTTCAAACAACTTCTTTATGGAGATTTTTTTTATCTCTGTAATATTAAATGATAAATCTTATATTGTGGAGTAATAAAAAACCAAAAGGAGAAAAAATGAAAAAGATAGTTATATTATTTTTAACATTATTTATGACAACCAATTTGTTGTTTGCCGATGATGAATCTGAAGTAGTAGATGTAATAAAGAAACACTGGGAATACCAGAATGCTAAAGACTGGGGAAGATTTGTAGGAACGTTATTTTCAGGAGGTACTATGAACGGCGATTCCAATGGTTCTTTCTGGTACGAACGTGAAGCTACTATAGCTGCGGTTAAACAGGGACAGTCGCCCAAGGACGAATTTAATTTCACGCCCAGATACATAGAAGTGGATGTTCTTGAAAAAGGAAAAGTAGCTGTAGCATACTACTATTTGGTTGGTTCGTACAATATTGATGGATTGCAAAAGAGTAATTATCGAACACGGGTCAGTCAAATTTTTGTCACAGAAAATGGGAATTGGAAAGTTAAAGCCGGCCACTATACACCATTGCATAGCGGTAGCGGCATACCAGAATAAATTTATTTACTTTCTTTAGAAAAGCCCCGCAGTAGCGGGGTTTTTTGTTTTCCTGCATTTGTTCTTACATTCCAGTGTGAGAATTAGAATGAAGCAAGAAGGCTAAAATGAAATGTTTGTCCTGTAAACATAGTTGGAGAAGAACTAAACTATCAGAATACGTATCTTTTTTGTCAGTTTGTCCCAACTGTGGTGGCCGACTTTTAGCCAGGAATGATTTTATTCTATCTGTAATAAATGTACTTAAGAAAGTGTGGGCTAAAACTAAATGAGTTCCCTAGTTAAAATAACCCCTACCCAAAGAGATAGGATTTAAGCAAAGATGAAAAAGACAATACAACAAATTGGTATCCTTTGTTTCCTGATTACCACGTTTAGCAATGCCCAGGAAGCCATACCTGCAGCTGAAGGGATAATGAATATTGCTTTCCAGGAAGCTAAAAAAGAAAATAAAAATGTGTTTCTAATGTTTCATGCTTCCTGGTGTGGGTGGTGTCACCGCATGGATGATAATATGCAAAATAAAGCATGTAAAGAATTTTTTGACACTAATTATGTAATTACCCATTTAACAGTAAAAGAGAATAAAGAAAACAAACATCTTGAAAATCCTGGAGCACTTGCTTTTCTCGGTCAACTTAAAGGTGAAAAACAAGGGCTCCCTTATTGGGTTATTTTTGATAAAAAAGGAAATGTCTTGGAGAATTCTTTAGATTCTAAAGGAAGTAACCTGGGGTGTCCTTATACTAAAGAAGAAGTACAGCAGTTTATTAGTAAACTAAAGAATACTAGTCGGTTAAATGAAGAACAGCTAGATATAATTAGAGGAGTTTTTGTAAAAAAAGGCTGAAATAAGAAGATTAATTATAATATTGATGATTTTCACTATTTTCTCTTTTGCTCAAACTAAACGGGTTATCTACTGATTGGCATGAGAATGGAAGAATGGATAAAGAAGTAACTTGCAAGAATGGAAAAATAATAAGTTACAGTATGGTATTATGGAATAAAAAAGGATCAAAAGGACTATGAAGAATAAAAAGAACGCTGGTACAGACAAAAATATGCAGGACCTTATTAAGGATAAAATCCCCGAATTTGGAATCAGAGATGCTATCGAAGTTTACATGGAACAGGGCCCAAGGGCTTGTATAGAAATGTTGAAGTACACATTGGAAATGACTGATGATAAAGCTGAAGAAATCGTTGCTGTTTTTGATGAGATGTCTCAACAGGATATGACAGAATTATTAGAGGAGGCTCATAATATGCATAATGAAGGGGAAACAGTTTCAGAAGTTAAAGACGATCAGCCTTGGGATAAAAAAATAGAGGCCGGACACTCAGTAGGAGATGACGCATTTTATAAGGCGTGGGATGCTGCTGTAGCACAAGAGAAGGAGACAGATGATATTGACCCGTATTCGTTGGCTTTTAGAATGATGGGGAATTGTGTATATATGCTGGCCCATGCCGGGTTCACTAAAAAGCAAATTGTTTATAATATCGATGCGCCCTTCGATGCTGCACAGGAAGAGTATAAGGAAAGGAAGAAAAAAGAAAAGTCCAATGAAAAACCTGGCTCTTGATTGCTATAAGTAAAAAAGCGGGGACGGATAAATTGAACATTATTAACCGTATCAATACATAACGTAAAAGAAACAATGCTGCAGATCATTATTAAACTTTTCATTTCATCAGTCATCATTGTGATTGTTTCAGAAATAGCAAAAAAAAATACATTTTTGGGGGGTATGATCGCATCGATTCCCCTCATTTCGATACTGTCCATGATCTGGTTATATATCGATACGGAAAATATTGAAAATGTTAATTCTCTCTCCAATAGTATTTTCTGGATGGTTATCCCTTCTCTTGCATTGTTTATTTCTCTTCCAGTCCTATTAAAATCTGGTGTCAATTTTTATGTGGGCATGGGGCTCTCCATCCTGATTACCCTTGGCTGCTACGGGCTTACAATATTTGTTCTAGCTCGATTTGGAATTAAACTTTAATGTAAATATTATCATTGATAAAAGTAATCCTGGATGAATGATGCCTCCCACCGCTCAATCAAACCCCGCACTCGTGGGGTTTTTTGTTTCTGGGGGTGGTTGTAGATTTGATCTATGTGGAAACGGCAACTGATCCGATAACAGTGACCAGAAAAAAAGACAAATCCTATCATATGGCCCCGGACCAATTTCGGGAGGAGGGTTATAAACTCCTGGAATGGATCGCTCGATACCAGGAGGAAATCGAAAAATATCCCGTCCTTTCAAAAGTTAAACCGGGAGCAGTGCGCGCGAAACTTCCCGACCATCCTCCGGAAAAGGGCGAATCCTTTGACGCCATGCTGAAGGATGTAGACGATATCATCCTGCCGGGCATTACCCACTGGCAGTCGCCCAACTGGTTTGCTTTCTTTCCCGCCAACGCTTCTGCTCCGGCCATTCTCGGTGATCTTCTTTCCTCCGGACTGAGCGTACAGGGTATGCTGTGGGCCACCTCGCCCGCCTGCACAGAACTAGAGACCCAAGTACTGGACTGGCTGGTTGAGCTAATGGATCTGCCGGAATCCTTCCGCTCCGACTCAACAGGCGGAGGTGTAATCCAGGACACCGCTTCCAGTTCTACTCTCTGTGCACTGCTGGCCGCCCGGGAAAGGGCTACAGACTATCGCTCAAATGAAGAAGGCTGCGATGGACAGCTCACTGCCTATACTTCCAGCCAAGCTCATTCATCGGTAGAAAAAGCCATTAAGATCGCCGGTTTGGGGAAAAAGAACCTCCGGATGATAGCAGTGGACGACTCCTGCGCCATGCGTCCAGACCTGCTGGCAGAACAAATCAGCGCGGACAGAGACGCTGGGAAGACACCGGCTTTTGTCTGTGCCACGGTGGGAACTACCTCCACCTTGGCTTTTGATCCAGTTCGGGAGATAGGGAAGATCTGTCAACAGGAAGAGATCTGGCTTCATGTAGACGCCGCCATGGCCGGGACTGCCGCTCTCTGTCCTGAGTTTCGCCATATTCATGATGGCTTGGAACTGGCGGACAGTTACACCTTCAACCCCCACAAGTGGATGTTTACCAATTTCGATTGCAATTGCTTCTGGGTGGCTGACCGCAAAGCCCTTACTGATACGTTGAGTATTATGCCTGAATACCTGAAGAATATTCCCACGGAATCCGGGGACGTCATCGACTACCGGGACTGGCACATTCCCCTGGGCCGGCGGTTCAGGGCTCTAAAACTATGGTTTGTCATCCGCCACTACGGTGTAGCAGGACTGCAGTACCACGTAAGGAAGCATGTGCAACTGACCCAGGAATTTGTCAGTTGGATAGAAGAGCATTCTGACTTTGAGCTGGCGGTACCAGCAAATTTGAACCTTGTCTGCTATCGTCACAAAGGCGGTGATGAGTTGAACGAAAAACTGCTGAACGCCTTAAATGAAAGCGGAGAACTTTACCTCACCCACACTCGTCTAAACGGAAAATTTACCCTGCGCTTCAGTATTGGCCAGACATTTACTGAACGTAAGCATGTGCAAAGAGCGTGGGAGAAAATAGCGCATATAGCTAGTCAATTGTAGGGCAAGGCAAGTTATATCGTTACTAACATGTACCCATTGCTCACTATAAACTCTAATCCTTCTTTTTTTCATTTTTCCTGGTGAGCTCGATGAAAAAACTACTTGATGGTAATCATCATAACCAAAGATCTGCATTAATACTTAAGCTGCTATCCTTTGTTGCTTTTACTTTTTTCGTATTGACGATATGGCTGCTTTATATTGACGCTGACTTGGGATTAAAGGTAATCTGGTATATTATTATTCCGCTAGCCCCGGCAATCTTTTTGCTGATTCCAAATCTATGGACGGCGCTATGTCCGTTGGCATTTGTGCAATCACTGCCCAAACGTCTGGGCATTAATAGTGACAGGTATCTAAATCGACGCCAAACCAAATATTTAAATTTGTCCGGGATAGCTTTACTGTACCTGCTAGTACCGGCACGTTATTTCATTTTTAATATCGAAGGTGAAATCAGTTTTTATACTCTGCTTGTATTACTCTTGCTGTCATTGGGCTTCGGGTGGATTAATTCCGGTCTAAGTGGCTGGTGCATGGGCCTGTGCCCGATACGGCCAGTAGAAATGCTGTATGGACAGTTCAATACGGAAAACCGGCGCCCGGAAGTTTGTACCGTTTGTGACCTGTGTGTATCAAACTGCCCGCGCCTCTACGTCAACGACCAGGAAAAGATTACCCAGTATAATTCGGAATTTCTCTGGTTTATTTACTCTTTCCCCGGATTTATCGTTGGCTTTTACATTATTCATCCCAATGAATTATTCTATTACATCTATCTTAAAATTTTTGCACTGGCATTGTTTAGTTATCTTGTTTTCAAAGGCATTGATAAACTCCTGAAAAGGAATGATGCGCTCTACATTGCTATTATCCTGTCATTTATACTTTATTACATAAACATATTGCCAAAGGTGGCTGATGTCTGGTTCATCAATGATCGCTACCAATCATTATTATACATTATACCGATCAGCGCAATTATTTACTCGGTTTTGCATGTATTGCCGAAAGATAAGAAAATGCGGTTTGTCGTTGCCGTTGCGGCCCTGACGTTTATTTACATAAATATCACAGCTTATTTTGAGCGGCAACAGTTTGAGTTAAATCATTATAATTGGCCGGAACATGCACATAAGGTCGGAAGTGCAGCATGCCGCCCCTGCCACGCAAGCATCTACAATCAATACACGGCAAGCGAAATGGGCACATCCTTCAGTTTAATGTCTGCCCAACACACTGATCTGCCAATTGAATCAAGCAGCGTATATGATCCTAAAAATGATTTCCATTATGCAATTGAAAAACACGACTCTGAATTTTATATGACAGAAAAACGCTATGATGAAAAGGATAAATTAATTCATGAGCTTGCATTCAAGATTGATTATGTAATTGGGTCTGGACATAACACCAAATCATTTATTATGAATAATAACGGCTATCTGTTTGAACTGCCGATAACATGGTACACAAAAAAGAGCAAGTGGGATTTAAGCCCGGGTTATGAAAAATACAATATGCGCTTTTTTAGAGAGACTTTACAAAAGTGTATCAACTGCCACACTGAAGAGTCCACTTTTGAAACTCATTCAATCAATCGGTTTCTAAAAATTAATTATGGTATCGATTGCGAGAAATGCCACGGGCCGGGATCACTGCATATTGAAAGACACAATGAAAAGCGCATGCTGGGGTTCCGGGCAATCATCAACCCGGCCAAAGACCAGGATCAGGACGACATGGTCTGTTATGACTGCCATAGCAAAAAGGAGGTTGATTTCCTGGAAAAAGATGACGATAGAATGATCAATTTTACAGCACACTCTTCCCGTC
>Ga0208409_1001328_pt1 | contig 10182 bp, 8 predicted proteins | sample ETNtaG_29_FD_185784 | JGI IMG/M metagenome (GOLD analysis project Ga0208409, IMG submission 185784) | Marine microbial and viral communities from oxygen minimum zone, Eastern Pacific Ocean - ETNP201406SV201 (SPAdes) (version 2) | ecosystem: Environmental > Aquatic > Marine > Oceanic ...
TATACTTTGATTTATGAATTTATGAAAGTAACAAATTTGATGTCCTGATTTAATCATTGATCCACACTATTTATGTCGTGGAGAGATGGCCGAGTGGTTTAAGGCGCATGCTTGGAAAGCGTGTATACTTGAAAAGGTATCGTGGGTTCGAATCCCACTCTCTCCGCCATTAATTTAAACTTTCCCATCTTTTAAAAGACGTTAAGACTGATTTGATCACTCGCCGATCACTTTAAATGCTTTTTTTTAGAAGAAATATTAATAAAATGCTCTTTAAAATTTAAAATGATTAAGAAATTCTTAGACCTTGAAATGCAACCTCTTGCAAATAAATACCTAAAAAAAAAAGATATAATAGGAAAAAACAGGGAACAATTTTACCATTTAGAGGTAGGTTTTAATCCAAAAACTAAGCTTGTATCTATTTTAAATACAGTGCCGTCAAAAAAAATGTTTGATGATAACTATCCATATAGATCTTCGATGTCTCAAACAATGCTATTATCATTTAAAAAATTAGCAAAGAATATAATAAATAATTACAATCCTAATTTTATATTAGAGATAGGTAGCAATGATGGTTCGTTAATAAAAAATTTTGATAAAAAAAAAATTATTTGTGTAGAACCATGTAAAAATTTAGCAAGAATTACAAAAAAAATGGGTTACAAAACTTATGAGAATTTTTGGAATATGCGATTAGCAAAAAAAATAAAATCAAAAACAAAAAAAATTGACCTAATTTATTCTGCCAATACTTTAAGTCATATTAATAGCTTGAATTCGGTTTTTGAATCAATAACTAATATTTTATCTAATGATGGAATATTAATAATAGAAGATCCATCTCTTTTAGAGTGTTTAAAAAAAGTTTCATATGATCAATTTTATAACGAGCATATTTATGTTTTTTCTCTATTATCAATTAACAATTTAATTAAGAAGTACAAACTAGAAGTTTTTAATATAGAAAAATTAAATACTCATGGAGGATCATTAAGATATTATATAAAAAAAACTTCAAATAAAAAATATAAGGTTAGTAAAAAAGTAATAATCCAATTAGAAAAAGAATTAAAGTATGGTATCAATAAATTTTCAACCTATATCAAATTTAAAAATAAAGTTGAAAATTCTAAAGAAAAATTAAATAAAATCTTTTTGAAATTAAAAAGAAAAAATAAAAGAATTATCGGCTATGGAGCGACAGCCAAATCAAGTACTATTTTAAACTATTGCAAAGTAAAAAATGAAACTCTAGATTATTTTCTTGATACCACACCAAGCAAAGTTGGAAAATATATGCCTGGATCCCATATATACATTAAAGGTTATAGTAAACGTTTACTTAATAAGGCTGATTACGTTTTTTTAGGAGCTTGGAATTTTAAAAAGGAAATATTCAATAAGGAAAAACAATACATTAAAAAGGGTGGAAAATTTATAACTCATGTTCCCATTCCAAAAATAATTTAATATATGATAGTAGTATCAAAACTTGATAGACCAAAACATATAAAACATGTAATTCATAAAGACCGCAGAGGAAGTCTTACTGAAATTTTATCTATAAAAAAAGTTAAATTTAATTTTAATAGATCCGTCACAGTCACTTCAAAAAAAAATGTTATAAGAGGTTTGCATTTTCAAAAAAAATTTGCCCAGCATAAAATTATTTTTGTCTTAAAAGGAATAATTAACGAATTTGTTGTAGACATCAGAAATAATAGTAAAACTTTTTCCAAGGTTTATAATTTTACATTAACCTCTGGAGATGCATTAATAATTCCAAAAGGGTTTGCTCATGGATATAGTTCTCTTGCAAAAGAAAATATAGTTATATATTTTTTGTCAGAGGATTGGCATCCAAGTCAAGAAAGTGGAATTGTTTGGAATGATAAATTTTTAAACATAAATTGGGGAATTAGAAAGCCAATTCTTTCTAAAAAAGATAAATTGTTAAAACCGTTTTTGAAATTTAGGAAATAATATAAGAATGAATTTTTTCATCGATAAGATAACTATTATAATTGTGCTTTATGAAGAAGAAATAAATCTTATATTACGATGCTTGGAAAGTATTAGAAATTATAAAATTATTATTGTAGATAATGCTGGAAATATTTCTCTCAAAAAAAAAATCAAAGAAAAATTTGAAATATATAAATATATTTTAAATAAAAACAATTGCGGATATGCAAAAGCTGCCAATCAAGCAATCGAGCAATGCGATACTGAATATATTTTGATGTTTCAAGCAGATGCTTTAATTTCAAATAAAGATATATCAATACTTTTGAAATCACATAAAAAATATGAAAATTGCTTTATAACATCGCCTACTTATTACGATAAAGAATCAAAACTTAGTTATAACTCAGGATGCTTGCCAGAAAAAAATAGTAAAAAAGATATATTGAATTTAGAGGGTGACGTATGTGTAGAAACTATTTTGGGATCAATAATTTTATTTAATAAAAAAGATATGATAGAACTTGGTTTATTCGATGAAAATTTTTTTTTATATTTCTTAGATTTTGAACTATGCAGAAGAATAAAGCAAAAAAAAAAATCAGTAATCCAAATATTTGATGCAAAGGTTCAACATGAACACGGTAAAATTAAGGTAAAAAATGTCCTAAAAAGGATTTTTATAAGAAATTATAATCTTACCTTCGATGAGCTTTATTATTTTTTTAAAATAAAAAAACATTTTGAAATATTTAAAAAACTTAAAAAAAAACTACCTAATTACATTATTAAATCAATAACTAACCTTTTTTTATTAAGATTTGATCAAAGTGTGTACTATTTTTCCAAGGTAGTCGCATTTCATAAATTTAATAAATTTTTAAACAAAAATAATTAAAACAAATCAAAAACATTTAATTAAAAACTTTAATGTTTAATCTATTAATATTATCTATATATAAAATCTACTTTTTTATTTTTTTTCAAATAAAGGCAAATTATAAAGTAATTGGTGTTTAATAGATCTATACAAAAAATTACAAATAATAAAAAAAACAGTTTGTCATAAAATTTACAAAAATTTTTGTAATTTTCTTTTATTACTGGAATATTACCTACAAGAGAAACTTGACAAATATTTAGATTTTGAGTCGACATAATTTTTCTGCTTATATCAATTTTAAATAATCCAATCCTGGAATAAATGTTTATTTTCCAAGATGTAAGATGGAAAAGTATTATCTAACTCTATTTTATTGTATTTATCATCTCTGCCAATGATATCAGCTCCTGATTGAATTCTTTTTTCTATTTCCTTTAAATTAAGATATTTTTTATCAATTGATTCTTTAAATGTATATGGATCATTTGTTTCACAAAGATTTTGATATTTATATAAAAGTTTTTCTGGAGTTTTTAAATTACAAAAATGCCAACCACCTTCATCGATAATATTATTGAGACGATATTTATCTATCCTCCAAAAAGGTCTTTTTTTAAATTTTAAATCTCTTAACCATTGGGGTAATTTTAAAAATTTTTTTATACAAATTCTACTACCATACCAAAATGGATTATTAGAATTAATCATATTTAGTTTGTAATAAAAATGTTTTTGCTTAAAAACAGCATATTTCATATTTGGCTGGAAATTTTTTATTTTATCTGGATTTGGTATCTCATCAGCATCAGAGATAATAATATAATCTTCGTCTTTAGTATTCACTAGTCCGCGAAGAATACAATTTCTTTGAAAGTTTTCTCTTATATAGGGATTATCTCCATCTGGCATATCTTTAATTGGAACATATATTATTTTATCTTTAAATTTGTGAAATTTCTCAATATCAAATTTAAGTTCTTTTTTATTATTTTGCCAAGTTTTGGTTGACTCTACTACAACGTAATAATCTACAATTTTATTTAACAAATTAAATCTTAAATTTAATAATAGATCCTCATCCCAGTAAGAAAAGCAGTCATAAATTTTATTGATCATTGATTAATTTAACCATTCATCCAAAATTTTCATATTTTCAAGAGTTTCATTTATGGTCATGCCAGGAAAATTAGGCTCTTTTTTGTTTTCTAATATACACGTGCTTAAAGTATCTATTTCATAAGCATAAACATTATTGTGACATTTAATTTTTATTGTTTCTTTATTTTCTCCAGTAACATTTATTGATGAAATATTTGTTGGTGACCAAGTATCCTCTATAATCAACTCACCCTTTGTTCCAATAATCTTTGTTTTTTTTCCTAAATTTTTTATCAATGAGGCAAAAACTTTAGATTTAAAATTATTTCCAAAATTCAGTTCTGCAAACGAATGCATATCTACTCCGGTTGATCCGATTTCTTTTTTTTTATTTAAAACTTCTATCCTATTAAAATCAATTTTTGAAATTAATGAAGCTACAAAAATACTGAATGATACTGGGTAACATCCTATATCAAGTATTGCTCCTCCACCTAACTCTTTACTAAATAATCTGTTATATTTGTTTGGTTTTTTTTTAAATTTAATTCCAAAAATCTTTCTTTTAGCTAGAGCATCAAATCCAAAAAATGATTCCATCGAAATCAGATTTCCTATAATTTTATTTTTTAATAAATCTACAATCTTTGGTATTTGGGGATGATATCTGTACATAAAAGCTTCGGAAAAAAAAATATTTTTGTTTTTTAAATTATTTTTTATATTTTTCATCTGCAAAAAATTTATAGTCGCTGGCTTTTCTACCAATATATTTTTTTCTTTTTTGATAGACTTAATTACCCATTCGTGATGAAATGAATGAGGTAAGGATATATAAACCATATCTAAATCCTTACACTCCAACAATGAATCGTAATTTGAAAAACAAAAATTTTCATCAATTTGAAACTTATTTTTAAATTCCAGTAGTTTATTTTCGTTTTTACTAGATATAGCAAATAATCTGGCGTTCTTTGTAAATTGAAAACCATCAGCAAATTTAGACGCTATACCTCCTAAACCTATGATTCCCCACCTAACTTGCTTCATAATATTAATCTTTGTTTATTTTTAATACTCCAATAAATGCTTCTTGCGGAATTTCAACTTGACCGAATTGTTTTGCTCTCGTTTTCCCTTTTTTTTGTTTATCTAAAAGCTTTCTCTTTCGATCTCTGGCCCCACCACCATGTATTTTGGTTAAGACATCTTTTTTAAACCCCTTTATTGTTTCTCTCGCAATAATCTTTCCTCCTATGGCTGCTTGGATAGGAATTTGAAAATTATGTCTTGGAATTAACTCTTTAAGCTTTTCACATACCATTCTTCCATGGGATTGCGCAAAATTTTTATTGATAATCATTGATAAAGCGTCAACGGGTTCAGAATTAACTAATATACCCATCTTAACTAGATTACCTTCCTTATATCCTATAATTTCATAATCAAAACTCGCATATCCACTGGAAATTGATTTGATGTGATCATAAAAATCAAAAACCACTTCATTTAATGGCAATTCGTAACTTAACACTGCACGATTGCCTGAATAAGTTAAATTAGTTTGAATGCCTCTTTTGTCTTGGCAAATTTTGATTACTGATCCCAAATATTGTTCAGGGGTAATTATTGTGGCTTTGATCCAAGGTTCCTCGATTGATACAATTTGAACTGGGTCCGGCATATCCGTTGGGTTTTGTAGTTCCTGAACGGAACCATCTTTTTTGTTTATTTTGTATATTACTCCTGGTGTTGTAGTAATAAGATTAATATCAAACTCTCTTTCTAATCTTTGGATCACAATTTCTAAATGAAGCAATCCTAAAAAACCACACCTAAAACCCAATCCTAATGCAGTTGAATTTTCGGCTTCATATGAAAAACTTGAATCATTAAGTTTTAGTTTCGCTAAGCCGTCTTTTAACTTTTGATGTTCTGAATTATCAACTGGAAATAAACCACAAAATACAACAGGTTTACTTGCTTTAAATCCAGGCAAAGGTTTATCGATAGGATTTGATGGATCACATATTGTATCTCCTACTTTGGTATCAGATAATCTCCTTATTCCTGTAATAATAAAACCAATCTCTCCGGAAGAGATTTTTTCTACGTTTTTTGGTTTTGGTGTAAACACACCAACTTTTTCAATTATATGTTTACTATTGTTAGACATCATTTTAATTTTCATCCCCCTTTTTAAATTTCCATCGATTACTCTTACTAAAATAACAACTCCTAAATAACTGTCATACCAACTATCAACCAATAAACATTTTAATGGCTTCTTTATATCTCCTTTGGGAGAGGGAAAAATTTTAACGATAGACTCTAGTATCTTGTCAACTCCTTCACCTGTTTTTCCTGAACAATTAATGGAGTGATTGGTATCTATTCCTATTACATCTTCTATTTGTTTCTTAACCTTATCTGTATCCGCAGCTGGTAAATCAATTTTATTGAGAACAGGTATAATTTCATGATTGTTATCGAGGGCTTGGTATACATTGGCCAAGGTTTGTGCTTCAACTCCTTGCGAACTATCCACAATTAAAATAGAACCTTCGCAAGCAGATAAAGATCGACTTACTTCGTAACTAAAATCTACATGCCCGGGAGTATCAATAATATTTAAAATATAATTTTTACTATCTTTCGCTTTATAATTCAAACGAACTGTCTGGGCTTTGATAGTAATTCCTCTTTCTCTTTCAATATCCATAGAATCAAGAACTTGTTCCTTCATTTCCCTATCGCTTAAACCTCCACATTTATGAATTAGCCTATCAGCCAAAGTGGATTTACCATGATCGATGTGCGCAATTATTGAAAAATTGCGTATAGCTTCGTTATTGGACATTAGGATCTTAGTGTTGCACCTGTTGATTCTTGAATTTTTGATATAATTTTTTTGCTTACTTGTTCAATATCATTTTCACTTAAAGTTTTATCTTTAGGTTCTAAAGTTATATTAAAAGCAATCGATTTTTTTCCAGTATCAATATTGTCTCCTTGATACACATCAAAAATTTTTACAGTTTTAATTAATTGTTTATCAATTTTTTTTATTAAAGTTATAATTTCACTAGAACTATATTTTTCATCAATAACAAAGGCAAAATCTCTAACCACTTTCTGATAATCGGAAACAATAAATTGAGGTTTGGTTTCTCTAATTTTTTTTCTTGATTCAGGTATATTATCTAAAAAAATTTCAAAACCTAATACGTTATCTGTTCTCAAATCCAGTTTCTTGACAATTGAAGGGTGAATTTCACCAAAATATGCTAATTCAGGACCTTCTGCAGAGCCCAATGACAACAAACCGGATCTACCTGGGTGATACCATTTTTTTGTCCTATTGCTCACTGTAATTTTAGAATTATCAATACCAACTTCATTTAAAGTTCTTAGAGCGTCATTTTTAATATCAAAAACATCAAAGCTTCTTTCTTTTTCAATCCAATTTTTTCTTGAATATTTTCCAGTTTTAATTGCACCAACCATTGTTGATTGTTCTCCAGGTTTATTGCCCTTAAAAATCGGACCAACTTCAAACTGCATTAAATCTTCAAAATTTCTATGAATATTTTTTTTCGCACTTATCATTAAATTAGAATAAAGGGATGATCTCAAAACATCTAAATCACTTGAGATTGGATTAGACAGTTTAATTTCATTTTCTAATTCTGAAAACAAAATGTCTATTTTTGAATCCGTAAATGACCATGTAATAGTTTCGGTAAACCCTTTTGAGGCTACAGATCGTTTAGAAAAATGAAAAAGTTTTTGTTTATGATTTAATGTATCTTTAATATTTTCCTTTTCAGGATTTATTATGGGTACTTTATCATAGCCCTTTATTCTTGCTAGCTCCTCTATAAGATCAATATCTTCTTTAAGATCCTGTCTCCATGAAGGAGGCAATACCTTAATTTTTTTTTCACTCATTTTTAGGGAACATCCTAATGAAGATAAGATTTTTTTAATTTCTAAATTGGTAATCGAAAATCCAATAACTTTTGAAAATTTTTCTGCCTCTAAATCAATTATTTTTTTTTCGCCTTTTAATTTACCAACAATTGAAAACTTGCTAGCCTCACCATCGCATAAATCTAAAATCATACACATTCCTAGTGCTAGCCCTAATTGAATAGAGTTTGGATCTATACCTCTTTCAAATCTATACCTAGCGTCAGTATCAATATTTAAAATCTTTGCAGTTTTTCGAACTGATGAAGGATAAAAATAAGCCGATTCCAATAAAATATTTTTAGTTGAAAATTCTGTGCCAGATCTAGTTCCTCCAATGATACCTCCAAGACCCAAAACTCCAGATTTATCGGTGATTGCACACATGTTATTTTGAAGTGTATATTTTTTGTTATCCAAAGCTTCGAAGGACTCGCCCTTTTTGGAATTTCGTACAATTATTTCTTTATTAATTTTATCAGCGTCATATGCGTGCAGAGGTCGATTTAAATCAAACATCACATAATTTGTAGCATCTACAATTGCAGAAATAGGTTTTAAACCTAAAGATATAATTTTATTTTTTAACCAATTAGGACTTTCTTTATTTTGAACATTTCGAATAAATACACTTCCAAAAATTGCGCAGCCTTGATCTTTTTCTTTTCCTATTGACACTTTAATGGGCTGTTTAAATTTTTGGTTTATTTTAATTGATGGCTGCTTTTTTAATTGTCCTAGACCCGACGAAGCTATGTCTCTTGCAATACCTCTAACTCCTAAACAGTCCGGTCTATTAGGAGTAATAGAAATATCAATAGTTTTTTCGTCTCCACTTTTAAAATATTTATCACCAATATTTTTTTCTTTTTTATTTAATTCAATAATTCCTTCTTTATCTGAAGATTGATCAAGTTCATATCCGGAGCATAACATTCCATTTGATTCAATTCCTCTTATTTTTGCTACTTTAAGTTTCATTTTCGTTTTTGGAATAAAAGTTCCTGGAGGAGCGTAAACAGTAAATAGTCCATCTCTAGCATTTTGAGCACCACAAATAACCTTGACTATGTTTCCTGTCCCAACATCAACATCGCAAAGTATTAACCTATCTGCATTCGGATGTTTTTGAGATTTAACAATTTTACAAATAATAAAATTATCTAATTTATCATTTGATGACTTTATATTTTCTACTTCCAAGCCAATTTCTGTTAAACGTTCTACTATTTGATTCAAGTTTGCCTCAGTTGTTAAATGATTTTTCAACCATGATAAGGAAGTTATCATCTGCTTAAACCTCTATAATTTGTTGGAACATCAAGTGGATCAAACCCATAAAATTCTAACCATCTAATATCGCTTTCAAAAAAATCTCTAAGATCATTGATTCCGTATTTCAACATAGCTAAACGATCTATTCCAACGCCAAATGCGTAACCTTGATATTGTTTTGAATTTACTTTTACATTTTTAAGAACATTAGGATGCACCATTCCACAACCCAGAATTTCTAACCACTTGTCACCTTCTCCTATTTTAATTTGACCATCTTGAATTTTATACCCAATATCAACCTCTGCCGATGGTTCCGTAAAAGGGAAGTGACTAGGTCTAAATCTTATTTTTACTTTTTCAACTTCAAAAAATTTTTTTACAAAATAGTATAAACAGCCCTTAAGATGACCCATATTTATATTTTTATCTATGTGCAAACCTTCCAGCTGATGAAACATCGGTGAATGTGTTTGATCACTATCACATCTATAAGTTCTTCCAGGAGCAATTATTTTAAATGGTGGTTTACTTTTTAACATCGTTCTAATTTGAACTGGAGATGTATGTGTTCTTAAAAGTAAATCTTTAGAACGTTCAAGATAAAAAGTGTCTTGCATATCTCTAGCTGGATGATTTTCAGGTGTATTAAGTGCAGAAAAATTATAATATTCGCTTTCTACATCAGGTCCTTCTTCAACAGAAAAACCTATTTCAGCAAAAATAGAAGTGACCTCATCTATTACTTGTGAAACTGGGTGGATTTTTCCAGCAAAGTAGGTTCGCCCTGGCAAAGTTATATCTATTTTTTCATTTTTAAGTTTTTTATTAATTTCCGATTGACCAAAATCAACAAATTTTTTTTCAAGAATCTCTGTTATTTTTGTTTTGAGATCATTAAGTTTTGAAGCATATTCTTTTCTCTGACTTTGATCCAAGCTTCCAATTTTTTTAAAAAGCTCTGTAATAACCCCCTTTTTACC
>Ga0208409_1001347_pt1 | contig 10077 bp, 7 predicted proteins | sample ETNtaG_29_FD_185784 | JGI IMG/M metagenome (GOLD analysis project Ga0208409, IMG submission 185784) | Marine microbial and viral communities from oxygen minimum zone, Eastern Pacific Ocean - ETNP201406SV201 (SPAdes) (version 2) | ecosystem: Environmental > Aquatic > Marine > Oceanic ...
TAGAGTTACATTTGATGTAAAATTATACAATACAGTTTTGATAAACACCTCGATATTATCATTTTATTTAATACCAATATTTTTTACAACTTTGTTTTTAAATAAGGAAAAATATTTAATTGAAAAAAAACAGCAGTTTTCATTTATTTTAATTTCCATAACAATTGTTTTTCTATTATCTTTCTTTTTTGATTATAATTATAAAATAGGAGGAGGTTTTTTTCTTAAACTCTCTTATTTGTTGATTAATAGTGAAATTTTATTTTTAATTTCTTCAGTGCTTGGTCTTATATTATTATTCAACCTAGCAAAAGAAAATAATGAGAATATCTTATTAATATGTTTATTAATTTTTGGATTTAGTGCCTATATGATATTTCAAAAATACTTTGAACCAATGTTTTTCTTCATTTTTTTTTTAATGATAAAATCTAGTATTCCAAAAATTTTCTTGAAGGACATAAAAAATATTTATTTTTTATTTTTTTATTTAGGTATTTATTTAACTACTGCTATTATAAATGATGTATATAAAATAACAAAAACAGTTTTATAAAAATTTAATGTTTGATTATAAACACCCTCTTGGAAATTTTAAAATTAGCATTGTTAAATTCTTTGCAAAAGCTTTTAGCAACATAAGCTTATTTTTTTTATCATTTTTATTTAAAATTGATAAAAATAAAAATGAGATCATAATTTCTTCTGCATTTCATGCTCCATGGAAAGCTGATAAGGATTTTTATCATTTTTATCATGAAATAAAAGATTGTACTCTTTTGGACAGTAAAAGACTTTATACGCTCTGGTTTTTTTCAAAATCCTTAAATAATTTAAAATCAAACATTTTGGATATTGGATGCTTAAAAGGAGGAGCTGGATATACAATGGCTAAAGCAAACCGAAAAGGCACGACATATTTAATCGATACTTTTGAAGGTTTGATTGAAAATGAAAATTACCACAAAAAAAACCATTTTGTTTTTAAAGATATTAGCTTTGTAAAAAATAAAATTAAGTCACTTAAATTGAAGAAAGCTGTGGTAATTAAAACAAACTTTCCAAAAAATATTGGTAAATCTTTTAAGAAAAAAAAATTTAAACTTTGTCACCTAGATGTAAATACTTACAATGCTACAAAATTGTCTTTTGAATTTATAAGGAAAAAAATTGTAAAAAATGGGGTAATAATTTTTGATGATTATGGAATTCACAGCACTGAAGGCATAAAAAAATATGTTGATACAGTAATGAAACGGTATCGAAATGAATTTTCATTTATTAACAATTACATGGGTCAGTGTATTTTAATAAAAAAATAGGAAAATTTTTCAAATTAGAGTACTAACAGATGGTTGATATGATAAATTTGACATATAATACTTGACCATATGAATGAAATTAATTTGCAGGAAAATAGTGAAGTTAATTCACCTAAAACCACAATAAATCCACTTCGCTCCATAGATATGCGTTTGGCTTGTGTAGAGGATGGATTAGAAAATATAGGTTTTAGAAAGTTTGCAGCCTATATTAAATCAATCCATTCTGAAACTAAGATTGCTTATGTACCAACAGGAAATTGGCGTGGCTTTATAAAAATTATGAGTGAAAAGGGTGCAGGAGTCTTGGCAGAAAAAGATATTCATAAGGTTGCAGAATTTATGGCCGAAGGGGATATCGCAGCTTTTTCTTCAATGACTCAATATTCTAAAACTGTTCATGAAATTATTGCTAATATTAAAATTTTAAACCCCAATACATATATAGTGTGGGGAGGAATTCACGCTATTATTCATCCTGAGGATGCTATTAAATATGCCGATGCTGTTTGTACCGGTGAGGGAGAATTTGCATTTAAAACTTTTTTGGAACTATTTAAAGAAGGTAAAGATTATACAACCACTCCAAGTTTTTGGTTTAATAAAGATAATAAAATAATTAAAAATCGCAACTTACCTTTGATGACACCAAAAGAAATGGATGAACTTCCACCACTTATGTACGAAGATGAAGAACTCATCTATCATCAAGGAAAAGGTTTTAAAAATATCTTAAGTAATGATTTTATTAAATATTCCGGACTTGGGTATGTCACTATATGGAGTATTGGTTGCCCTTTGAAGTGTACATACTGCGGTAACTCAAAATTTATTGAATATGATAATGGTTACAAAAAACTTCGTCATTCTTCACCACGCACCATCATTGATGAAATAAAGAGAGCAATTTCCAAACAACCACACTTATCAGCAATCGCATTCTGGGACGACAGTTTTATGGCTTTACCTTATGCAGCACTTCAAGAATTCTGTAAACTCTACAAAGCAGAAATTAAAATTCCTTTTGCTGTATATGGAGTAATACCAAACTATGTAAAAGAAGATAAAATTGCTCTGCTTTTAGATGCTGGCATGAATCGAGTTCGTATGGGTATTCAATCAGGTAGTGAGAACATTCTTGAATTTTACAAAAGGCCGACCAAATTAAATCGAATTAAGGAATCAACAAAAATTTTAAATAAATTTAAGGGATATATGATTCCTCCTTCATTCGATATCATTCTTGAGAATCCCGTAGAAAAACAAGAAGACACTCTGGCAACTCTTGATTTGCTCTATGATATGCCTCGACCCTTTAATCTAAACATTTTTGCATTGAGAATAATACCAAATACACAACTAGCAAAAGATATTAAAGAAAAAGGATTTAACGTACCATCAATTCAAAAAGATTATATTACTGGTTTTCATCGGACTATGGGAAATATTCTTATATTTGCACTCGCTGCTGTAAAAATTCCAAAGTGGCTTTATAAAATTTTACGCAAAAAGGTTTATCCAGTTCAGACTAAACAAAAACAATATCCTATTTTGTTTTATTTTGTTCGTATGGTTTATCTTTTTAAAAAGGGATTTGATCATTTAAGTTCCATGGATTTTTCTGTATTACCTGGTAAACCAGGGTATTATTTATGGAAATTTGGTGTTATTAGTTTTTGGCGCCGTTTTATTTTGAAAAAATATCATTTATCAAATAAAGATCTTAATCATCGATCGACTACTACGTTTTCTAATCAAGTAGAGAAAGATTTTTGATTAAGAAAAAATAATTATTATCAAAGAAAATTTGTAATTTTTTATTATCATTCATTAATACAATGGATAAGTACTTTTGTCTTTTTTCTTTTTTTCTTTAGCTAATTTTTTTCTGAAAATTAAAAGAAAAAATAAAATTACAATCAATAAAAATAAAAAAAGCTCAAACATGGATAAATTATAAACTAATGTTCATTTTGTCAGACAATGAATCTGCCACTGCTTTGCCCATTTTATGAATACCATTTTTTGAAAAATGTATCCAGTCTACACTTCTAAAGCAGTCATCTGAAAATTTTGGTAGTTCTAACAGGGTTACGCCGTCGATATTTGCTGCTACTTTTCTCATACATTCATTATTTAAGTTAAGCAGATTGACAAAATTTTCTTTATTCCATTCACCAAAAATTTTTAAAGTTTTTTTTGAGATTAAAGATTCATTAAATGCCCAAGGTATTAGTATTGCTTTAATCTTGTTTGAAATACAAATTCCGCAGAAGGATTTAATATAATTTTCATATGTTTTTATGGCTTTTTCTATTTCAGAATAATCATGAATAATTTTTCTTATAGGAGAAATGTAATGCTTCAAATTATCTGATGGGGGGCTTAAATATCTATCAGCAGCAATTATTGCGTATTGATAAAGAAAAAAAAATCTTAAATTTGGTAACCATTTTGGCAATCTCCATGTTAGTTTTGGAAAATTTGGATGTCTTCTAGCGTGTGAGTAATCCTCTTTAAATCCTTTTGTGGCCTGAATATTCCAGGCATCATTAATACTTGTATATAAAATTGCATAGTCTAGATTGTAATGGATACCTTTTGTTAACATATGAACTGTAGATTCCAAAATCGTGTAACCTGCACAACCCGCATTAATTACTTCAAAAATTTTACCTTTCTTTTTATTTAATTCATTTTCCAAAACTTTAGGCCAAGTTACATCTTCGTCAAATGGTTTAGTTTGATCTATATCATTTTGTTCGACCGTGGAACCTCCACAAATCATAAGCCTGATAGTATTTTTATTTTTTTTAACGGAAAAATTTTTTTTTCCGGCAAACCCCTTATCATTAGAAGGAAATTTTGAATTTCTTATATTTGGAGATTTACAATAACCTATATAAGGGTGGGATTGATATGAAAGATATTTTATTATTTTTTCTCTTTCAGGAGCAAAAAATTTAAATTTTCCATGTCTAAAATAAATGAATAATCTAGCTAATAATTCTAGTAAAAAAACTATAATTAGGATTTGCACAAAATTAATCATTATAATTTAACAATTAGTTGTACTTTATTGAAAGGACTTAAAGAATTCAATAATATATAATTTTTGGATCTTCAGATTTAACAAGGAGAGATGGCCGAGTGGTTTAAGGCGCAGGCTTGGAAAGCTTGTGTACTGTCAAAGGTACCGTGGGTTCGAATCCCACTCTCTCCGCCATTAATTTAAACTATTAATTGATTTCAATTTGCTGAATTTAAGTTTAACATTTTATTCGATTCGTTAATTAAGAAACTATGGAAGGGTAATATATGATTTGGTTAGTAGCAGCTGTCGTAGTGTATTTTGTATTTATCGACTAGTGTATTCGTATTTTAGAAATTTTTAGCGTACGCTTGGAAAGTGTGTACACCGTAAAGGTGTCGTGCGGTTCGAATTTCATGTTTTTGTCTAATTTACTGCGATATTATTGACCCAAAACTTGTATTTTTTCTTTTCTAAATTCATCTTCAGTTAAGGCGCCAGATTTATATAGTTCGTTTAAATTTTTATATGCTTCCGACAAATCTTTTAAACTTTGTACTCTGGGTGTAGATGCAATATGAGCAAGAACTTTATCTACTTTCTTACAATTTTTGTCTTGCATAATATTAATCAAATGAACGCTTCGTTCATTTGCTGCCACTATAGCTTCGGATGCATTGACATATGTCATCATAAGTGCTGGCCAGAATAATATAGCTGCAGCCTGGTTTTTCCCAGTATTACCTGTAACGGCTATTGCTTTTCTTCTAAATTCTTGTGCATCTGCTACTGCGTTTTCTAATTTTTCACAATTTAATTTATCGTCATCGGGCAAAACTATATTTACTACTGTGGGTTTTGCACAAGAGATGAGCAAAACAAAACTTATAACCAAGATATTTAGAAAATTTTTCATGTGATTAAAATACTATATTTTAAGAAATTCTTCTAATTCCTATTACTTTTAGTTTTGCAGTTTTATAAATTCGATTAATTGTTTTACCAATCGGCATCTTTACTGTTTTTTTAAATGGTCCATAAGCATGTATAAGATTATTTTTTGAAATTGCAACTGCCGCATGTCCTTTCCAAAAGATTAAATCATTTTTTTTTATGTTTTTTAGTTCAATTTTTTTTTTAAAGTATTTGAGCTGATCTTTGGCATCTCTAGGACAATATTTATTATTAAAATTAACAAACAATTGTATGAGGCCAGAACAATCAACTCCAGCGAAATGTTTACCACCCCATTTATATCTTATATTAACAAATTTATTAATATTTTTAAATATATCTTTTGTTTTGTAATTTATTTTTTTTAAATCCTCTTTTTTTATCCATAAATTATCAAATTTGCAGAATTTATTTTTTTCTTTTATAATTTTAATTTTAGAACCAAAGCTAAGTTTTTTTTTAATTTTGTTTTTTGAATTTGGCTTAAAATACAAGATGGCATTCAATTTACAAATTTTGTGAGTGTTCTTTTGATTTGAAGGAAATTTTTTTTTTTTAATGAAACCTACATAACAGTCCAATTCGTTTTTAATTTTAAACCAGGATCTCTTTTTTTCTATTATTTTAAATGTATCTCCATAGAGAAGTTGGGTAACAACTTCGGATTTTATATTTGCCTTCTTATGTACGTTTATAAACGATAGATCATTTCTCACTGCAATTTCAGTTTATTTCGAATAAACCACAGAAGAATTAAAGAAGGTATTACCATGACTGTGGTAATTACAAAAAATATACCCCAGTCTCCATTTAACCAGTCAACCAATTCTCCTGATGAGGCTGCTAGTGTTGTTCGACCAAGTGTTCCTATGGAGGCAAGCAATGCATATTGGGTTGCTGTATACGTTCTATCTACCAACAGTGATATGAAGGCAACAAAAGCGACAGTAGCAAATGCTGCCGCAATATCATCTAATAATACAGTCACTGCAAAGAGTAACTCTGATTTTCCTGACCAAGCAAGAGCTGCAAACAAAAGATTTGTAGCTGCCATTAGTATCCCTGAGACGAACATTGCTTTCACTACCCCAGAACGTATTGCAAATAACCCCCCCATAAGTGTAAATACGACTGTTGTAACCCAACCAATACCTTTAGAATAGAGTGCAATATCACCTTTAGAAAATCCAATCTCTTTGTAAAAGATAATGGACATACGTCCAAGAAAAGCCTCTCCAATTTTAAAAAGAAATACAAATCCAAGAATACCCAAGGCAATTTTAAAACCATTACGTTTAAAAAAACTTATTACGGGACCAGCAATTGTTCCACTAATCCATGCTATTATTTTTGTAATAACTCCTGAGGATCCTAATTTTTTTTCGATCATCTGATCGGTTTGTTTTTGGGCTATTTGTCTTTCAGTAGGCTGTGATTCATGCACAAACATTAAGCCGATGTTGCAAGCAATTACTACGATACCTAGTATTAGAAAAGTAATTTGCCAATAATTTTCAAACCCTGCATTCTGAAAATATTCTGCTGCATTCAACGCTATCACTCCTCCTAATTTATATCCTGTCCACCAACCAACAACAGCCATTGCAGCACCAGCTTGCATTGATTTTCCTTCATTTTCTCCAATTTGTTCAATTCTTAAAGCATCCACAGTAATGTCTTGAGTTGCAGAGGCAATGGCGATAATTAAACCGATTGTTATTACCAAACCAAGATTTGCTGTAGGATCAACTAAACTCCAACAAACTAAACTAACTAAAATAATAAATTGCATGGCAACAATCCAGCCACGACGATGACCAATTTTATTGGTTAACCATGGAATACGAATTCTATCAATTATTGGTGCCCAAAGATAATTGATTGCATAAACACCAAATATTAATCCAGCCCAACCGATGGCACTACGACTAAGACCATCTTCTTTAAGCCAAAGGCTAAGGCTGCTTCCAATAAGAACCCAAGGAAACCCACTTATAATTCCCAGTAAAAGAATTCTAAGCATTCGTCTATCTAAATAAATAGAAAATGTTTCTGATAATGTTTGTTTTTTAACTACCTCCATAAAACACCAAACAAGTTTTAGTTTTTCCAAAATGAAGGAAAAAATAAAACTAACACGGCAAACAATTCTAGCCTACCAAGAAGCATACCTAAAGACAAACTTAATTTAGAAAAATTAGGCAAATCACTATAATTACCATTGGGCCCAATAACATCCCCCAATCCAGGTCCTACATTTGATATTGCTGAGGCAGAACCGGATAATGCTGTAACAAAATCCAAACCGTTTATAGATAAAAGTGTAGCTAAGATAAAAAAAATAAAGAAATAAAGAAAAACAAAAGTTATTATTGAATAAATAAATTTATTACCAATTTTTTCGTTATTATATTTTATAGAAAATACACCGTGAGGATAAACTAGTTTCTTGATTTGATTTATTATAAAAGAACCAAGTATTTGAAATCTAAATATTTTAATTCCACAAGTAGTAGAACCAGCACATCCTCCAATGAACATTAAAAAAAGAAAAAATATCAGAGGAAATTTACCCCACATACTAAAATCAGAAGTTACATACCCAGTTCCAGATAAGATTGAAACGACATTAAAAGTAGATATTCTCAAATTTTCTAAAAAACTATGTTCTTTATTACTTAGCAGTAAGTACAAAAACATTAATAAAATAGAAACAATTAAAATATAAACTAAACCTTTAATTTGGTTATCTTTTAAAAATATTTTTTTGTCATTTTTGACAAATTTTAAATAGGTAATGAAAGGTATGCTTCCTAAAATTATAAAAATTATTGAAATAATTTCAATTTTTGGACTTTGAAAATAGCCAATTGAATTGTTGTAAGTTGAAAAACCTCCTGTTGCAATTGTTGTCATGGAGTGTGCGATACTATCAAAAATGTTCATTCCAGTTAGCCAATAAGCAATTCCACAAGCAAGAGTTAATGCAAGATAAATTAATGAAATTATTAAAGTTATTTCACGTGTTCTAGGTAAAATTTTTTCAGTGGTGTCAGAACTTTCCATTCTAAATAATTGCATTCCAGCAACGTTTAGCAAAGGAAGTATAGTGATTGCCATTACAATTATACCTATGCCTCCAAGCCATTGTAAAATAGCTCTCCATATTAGAATGCTTTTAGGAGCATTGTCCAGGTAAGTAATGATTGTTGAACCAGTAGTCGTTATTCCAGACATACTTTCAAAAAAAGAATCAACAAATGATAAATTAAGATCAGATAATAAAAACGGTATACATCCAAAAATAGCAATACTTAACCAAGATAAAGTTGTAAGAAGAAACGCTTGTTGTAAATTTAGTTTTCTATTTTCTTCTAGATTTGTAAGAACCAAAAGCATTCCTATAAATGCTGTTACCAATGCTGATGATAAAAATGTGTTGTTTTCCTCACCATATATAAATTGTATAAAAAATGGTATAAGCATGAATGCTCCTAATATTATTAGAAGCATACCAATTGTAAAAAAAACGGTTTTATAATTATTCATTTTTGAAAGCGGAGGTTATTTAAAAATAATTGAAATTCAACATAATAAGACTTTATTATACCTGTATTTTACCTATGAAATTTAATAAATCTTTAATAACGTGATTGACAAATCCACAATTCAAGCTACTAGCGCCTGGCCATTTGTTGAAGCTAGAAAGTTAATAAAAGAGAGACAGAAAATTTACGAAAAAAAAGGAAAAATCACTTTACAAACCGGTTATGGACCTAGTGGTTTACCTCATATTGGAACTTTTGCAGAAGTAGTAAGGACCACAATGATGGTAAATGCCATCAAACAAATTATTGATATTCCAACCGAGATAATTACGTTTTCCGATGATATGGATGGTTTAAGAAAAATTCCAGACAATGTTCCAAATAAAGGAATTTTAGAAAAAAATTTACATAAACCATTAACCAGTATACCCGATCCTTTCAACAAATTTAAAAGTTTTGGTGAACATAATAATGAAATGCTAAAAAATTTTCTTAACGAATTTAAATTTGATTACATTTTTAGAAGTTCAACCAACTCATATAAAAAAGGAGTTTTTAATAATGCACTATTTCAGGTTTTGGAAAAATATGAGCAGATAATGGAAATAATACTTCCTACGCTGGGCAAAGAAAGACAAAAAACGTACAGCCCCTTTTTGCCTATATGTCCTATAACTGGACATGTTTTAGAGGTTCCAATTATTGAAATTAAAAAAAAGGAAGGGAAAATTATTTATAAAAATCGTGATAAAAAAATTGAGACAGAAGTTATAAATGGAAAATGTAAACTACAGTGGAAAGTTGATTGGGCTATGAGATGGTATGCTTTTGATATTGATTATGAAATGTATGGAAAGGATTTAATTGAAAGCGCTATTCTTTCTAGCAAAATTTGCCAAATTTTGGGAAAAAAAAGTCCAAATGGTTTTGCCTATGAAATGTTTTTGGATGAAAAAGGTGAAAAGATTTCTAAATCAAAGGGAAACGGAATAACAATTGAACAATGGTTAAAGTATGCTTCGCCAGAAAGTTTATCATTTTATATGTATCAAAATCCAAAAAGAGCAAAAAAATTATATGCAGATGTAGTTCCAAAGGCCGTTGACGAATATTTAACCAGTATAGATAAATTTACTGAACAAGACATTCAACATAGATTACTCAATCCAGTTTGGCATGTTCATAATGGAAATCCTCCTAAAGAAAAATCAATTATGCCATT
>Ga0208409_1001350_pt1 | contig 10065 bp, 10 predicted proteins | sample ETNtaG_29_FD_185784 | JGI IMG/M metagenome (GOLD analysis project Ga0208409, IMG submission 185784) | Marine microbial and viral communities from oxygen minimum zone, Eastern Pacific Ocean - ETNP201406SV201 (SPAdes) (version 2) | ecosystem: Environmental > Aquatic > Marine > Oceanic ...
TTCATTTTCAAATTTAACCGTACCGTCAGTTTGTTTAGTCACACCCGCAAGAATGTTTAGAAGTGTGGATTTTCCGGATCCAATAGGACCAATCATACCGTAAATAGTTCCCCGATGAATTTCCAATTGTCGGATATTCAATATTGGTTGATTTCCAAAGGATTTCTTTAACCCTTTTATATTATATATAGTCGTTGCTCTTTGACTCATCTTTTACTCCTTATCGTAAAAAGATGAATCGGAAAGTTATCTAGCTATTCTGGCTTTCCAAAAACCGTTCAGCGTCAATAGCGGCCATACAGCCAGATCCTGCCGCTGTAACCGCTTGTCGATAAATATGATCCTGAACATCGCCACAGGCAAATACACCGTCGATATTGGTAGACGTATTGCCATTTTGGGTTATTAAATAACCTGCTTGATCAGAATCCAGAATATCAACAAATAATTCTGTATTGGGTTTATGTCCTATGGCCATAAAAACACCATCACAAGATTCTTCGCGATAATTGCCGGTTTGTGTATCTTTCATTTTAACACCATGGACACCTTTTTCTTTGGTTCCAAGAATCTCATCTATGACAGAATTCCATGCCACTTTAATTTTGGGATGAGCCAGTGCACGATCAGCCATTATCTTAGACGCCCGAAATTCATCCCGACGGTGAACAATAATAACTTCTGATGCAAATTTTGTGAGATAGGTTGCTTCTTCTAATGCAGAATCTCCGCCTCCCACCACGAGTACCTTTTTATCACGATAAAAGAATCCATCGCATGTGGCACAGGCAGAAACACCGTATCCCATAAGATCCGCTTCGCTTTCAAGCCCAAGCATTTGCGCTGAGGCACCGGTAGCAACTACGACAGTGTCACCGGTATATAATTCGTCACCCACCCATACTTTAAACGGACGTTCATTAAAATCAACTTTAGTCACATGTTTAAAATGGCATTCGGCGCCAAACCTTTTCGCTTGTTCGCGGATTTGATCCATTAGTTCAGGACCCATTATTCCTTCTGGGAATCCCGGGTAATTTTCGACTTCAGTTGTGATGGTCAACTGACCACCAGGCTGATTTCCTTCTAATACCAATGGATTTAAGTTGGCTCGAGCTGAATACAATGCTGCAGTTAAACCAGCAGGGCCCGATCCGATAATGATAACCTTTCGATTCATTGTTTATGAATTAATTAAATAACCGAATCTAAGATATCAGTTATTTTAGTTTTGGGTACAGCACCAACAATTTGGTTGACTACTTCCCCTTTATTGAATATTAATAGCGCCGGAATACTCCGTACGCCAAATTGCATGGCCAATTGATTTTCATTGTCCACATTTAATTTGCCTACAGTAACTCTTCCATCGTATTCGCTGGCTACTTCTTCTACGATTGGTCCAATCGCACGGCATGGTCCACACCACTCTGCCCAAAAATCGACAAGCACAGGGGTATTAGACTTAATTACGTCAGCATCAAAATTCGCTGAAGTAAATTCTTTGACATTATCAGACATGTCTTCTTCCTTAATTCGAGGTTAAAATTTGGCAGGAAATTTACCCGATTTTTATGATTGTAGTAACATGAAAATCAAAAATATTAAAAGATGTTTGTATAAAACGATGAAATCCTATCCACCGTTCATTATTTAATCTTTAACGCTTTTCCATCAATAGCTTTAGGAAATTGCACATTCAAATATTTTGCAACGGTTGGTGCTATATCCACTGATGCAACTCGCTTAGTGCTAATCCGATGCTTCGACTCTCCTCGAGCAAATACAAGTGGAATATGGGTATCATAATCGTATGGCGTACCGTGGCTGGCACCATATGGGAATCTCTGAGTCCAATATTTTTTTGGAATTAAAAACACATCTGGACTTTTCTGGATATGAACCATATTTTTTAATCGACGTTCGTATATGGAATTTCCACCGTTTAATATCTCTTTTTTTGTAATGACACTTCTTATACCCTCTAATTTAGATAAATTTGATTTTATAATATCTGTAGCCACTTCATACTGTTGCAAATTCATTGACACATCGTAGTAAAAATAATTACCATTTCGATAAACTTTGTTTTTTCCAATCTGCATCTCAATTTTAGTTTTTACCTCTGCATACAAGGAGTCTTTCATTGGTTTGGAAATCCTTCCTGCATCGATTCCTTGTGATTTAAGGTATTCTGGCAATGCGATTGATCCATGATCACTCGTTAAGATGTAAAGAGTATTCCCAATACCAACAGACGATTCAATTGAATTAATAAATGACCCTAAATGTCTATCTACTCGAAGATAATTATCCAATTGTTCGTGTGAATGAGGACCAAATGCATGCCCAACGCCATCTGTAGCAGACAAGCCTAAGAACAATATGTCCGTATTTTCATCTTTACCTAACTGAAGTTTTTCAGCAGATAGAGTTCCCAACCTTAACATTGCCGCATCACCGAAAGGAATATATGGAAAATCTCCTAACATAGTTTTAACCCCACGATCTTTAAAAGAAATGGGTAAGGTTGGATTGTATTCACCATCATTGGACCAATCTGCTTCTCCTTCGAAATTGTCTGCTCGTGTATTTGAGGTATAAATAGATTCATCCAAAAGGCGCGTCCATACTGAGTCGGTATAAGATGGTACATTTAATTTTGAATTAAATGATGAAACCCAATCAGGTAACGCTTCAGCATAATAAGTCGATGTTGTCCAACCACCATGATTTTTATACCACAGTGCCATATCCGGATTTTTCCCACCCAATAAAATTGCTGTTCTATCCTTCCCAGAAATAGATACCACTTTTGATTTTGGATTTGATTGCTTTAACCAATCGCCCAGTGCGGTCACTTCAACATTCCGATATGAACGACCACTCCCACCGTTAACGACATCATGAGCGATAGTATCCTCAACGCAATACCAACTTTTTTTTATATCCCTATTAAACCAATAATTTCCAATTACACCACCGCTACTTGGATAACGTCCTGAAGATAGTACCTGATGACCTGGGCCTGTAACTAGATAACCATAATCATGATGGGTATTGACAAATGAATTACCATTATCTTTTAGCCAACGATATCCTCCAGTGAAAAGGTGATCATATTTGTCCAATAATTCCGGCATACCTTGATCTATTGAAATAAACACCACCAGTTTAGGATTATTAATTTTATTATTGCATCCCGTAAATAAAAATGCCGCTACAAGCGGCATGAAAAACCATTTAATCATTTTACCCCTAAAAATTTCCTTTTTCCGACTTTAACGACACCTTTAAATCCTTTAGATATAACAAAATTCATATCCGTTACTTTTTCACCGTCAATTCGAACTGCACCCTGTTGAATCATACGACGTGCTTCGCCTTTGCTTTTCGTTAATCCTTCTGATGAAATCAAGTCAATAATGGATACATCAGCTTCAAGAATCACCTCATCCATATCTTCCGGATCATCTTTATTGACGATGACACGATCAAAGTGTGCCTCAGCCGCAATCGCGGCTGAATCACCATGGTAAAGTGCAACAATAGATCGTGCCAATTCCCGCTTAATATCCCGCGGATTTTGAGAAGAATCATTTAATTGTTTTTTGATTCGTGTTAATGTTTGCGTATCAACATCTGCGGCGAGAACAAAATATTTTTCAATCATTTTGTCTGAGATAGACATGGATTTTCCATACATATCCTCTGGTGAGTCTGTCAATCCAATATCATTCCCATAAGATTTTGACATTTTTTCTACACCATCCGTACCCTCCAAAAGGGGTAACGTAATAATGGCTTGAGGCGCTTGATCATATTCTCTTTGCAGATCTCGTCCAACTAAAAGATTAAACTTTTGATCTGTTCCCCCCAGCTCTACATCTGCTTTCAGCTCAACCGAATCCATACCTTGGGCTAAAGGGTACATGAATTCATGAATTGAAATGGGGATTTCTGCTTTATATCGTTTGGTAAAGTCATCCCGTTCTAACATCCTGGCCACAGTATAATGGCTGGAAAGTCTTATCACATCACTAAAAAGCATGGCATTTAGCCAGGTTGAATTATATACAATTTTTATTGAATCAATGTTCAGAATATGTTCAGCTTGTTCAATATATGATTTTGCATTTTCCTTTGCTTCCGCCAATGTTAACTGGGGGCGCGTTTTATTTCGTCCAGATGGGTCACCAATCATCGCGGTAAAGTCACCAATAACGAGGACTGCCTGATGGCCTAAGTCTTGAAAATGCCTTAATTTTCTTAATACAACCCCATGTCCCACGTGTAAATCAGGACGACTAGGATCGCAACCTAACTTAACAATTAAAGGATTCCCACTTTTGCGGGACTTCTCTAATTTAACTTTCAGCTCTTTTTCAGGTATAATCTCATCAGTACCACGACTGATGAGTTCCCATTGTTTATCTACACTTAAAAATGCCATTATCTATTCCGTAATTCTCGTTGTGCTTCCCGCAGAAGGTCTTTTTCCTTAATTGATTTCTTCTTATCATAGGTTTTTTTCCCCTTTGCAATTCCTATTTCAAGCTTTGCCCTTCCATTGGGGTTGAAATACATTTGAAGTGGAATCGCCGTTAATCCTTTTTGATCCGTCAAATCTTTAATTTTTTTTATTTCACGCCTATGTAACAATAATCGTCGATCCCTAACCGGATCATGCCCCTCAATCCCTGTATGAGAGTAAGGGCTGATGTGAATACCAACTGCAAATGCTTCCCCTTTTCTTATGACGATATAAGCTTCTTTTAGGTTTGCACTTCCTTCCCTAAGACTTTTAACCTCACTACCCACTAATTCAATCCCGGCTTCGTATTTATCCAAAATATGATATTCATGGTAAGCTTTGCGATTGGTGGCGGCAATCTGTATATCCATAGGCATAATTCCGACGGCAAAAATAAGGAATTACCATCTGCCCTTCCAAGTTTATTCCTTGCTGATTCTATATCCAAAAATGTAATTTTAAGATACGATTAAAGCCCGGGTGGCGGAATTGGTAGACGCGCTAGGTTCAGGATCTAGTGTTCGCAAGAACGTGCTGGTTCAAGTCCAGTCTCGGGCACATTCCAAATAGGTGATATTTGATTAATTCTTTCTTTATTAATGTTTAATGATATTTTTTATGTATTTCAAAGAAAGAATATCGGCTAATTTTTAATATGAATATTTTGCTCATTGAGCCATACTTTACCGGATCCCACAAATCATGGGCAAAAGAATTAAAGAATCATAGTAACCACAAAATAGACCTTTTAACAATGAAAGGCCAATTCTGGAAGTGGCGGATGCATGGAGGCGCCGTTACCTTAGCCAATCATTTTCTTCAATCCGATTCTAAACCAGATCTGATTCTCGCAACTGATATGTTAGATTTCTCAACATTTTTAAGTCTGACTCGACAAAAAACAGCCCACATTCCCACTGCGTTATATTTTCATGAAAATCAATTATCCTATCCATGGTCACCCACAGATAGAGATGTAAAAGAAAATCGAAATAAACACTATGGATTCATCAACTTTACCTCTGCTTTATCATCAGACAATGTCCTGTTCAATTCTCAATATCAGTTAGAGTCATTTTTGAAAGAATCAACTCTTTTACTCAAACATTTTCCTGATTACAATGAACTGGATTCGATTCGTAAAATACAAGATAAAAGCCAAACATTACATATTGGCATGGATTTGAAACAGTTTGATTCGTATCAAACTGTTAATAACGGACCACCGCTTATTCTATGGAACCATCGCTGGGAATATGACAAAAATCCTGAATTGTTTTTTAAAACCCTGTTTCAATTAAAAAAAGATGGTTTTGACTTTAATCTCGCTGTTTTGGGCGAAAATTTTAAGGCAACACCATCTATTTTTGACGAGGCACAGAAAAGGTTAAACGAAAATATTGTTCATTTTGGATATTGTGAATCATTTTCTGAGTATGCAGAATGGGTTTGGAAAGCAGATATTCTACCCGTCACCAATATTCAAGATTTCTTTGGTATAAGTATTATGGAAGCAATGTACTGTAATGTCTACCCATTGCTTCCCCACAGGCTGACTTATCCGGAGTTACTCCCTAAATCATTTCATAAAAATCATATTTACAAGGACAATTTGGACTTATTAGAAAAACTAAAAGAATACATATCAAATATAAATGAAAATAGAGGGATGGAATTTCGTCGAATTGCACAGCCTTTTGACTGGGATACAATGGCACCGGCTTACGATAATTTATTTAATAAACTTACTTCTAATCCTTAAATAGTTCTGGATTATTACGCATCGTAGAGGTGACTTTATCAAAAGCATCAATAATATCTTGAGTGTCTTTCTCATTTCCCAAAAGATGGTTTTGTTTTAACCACACGGCTTCTTTATCCGCCAATCGTTCAGTCACAGGCATTTTCATAGAACCAAAATCATAATCCTTTAGCCATGGATATTCTTTACCATCTGTTACAAATAACTTTTCTCTATATAGCGGTGTATATCCCATATAGGTATAAACCCCTTCTGCTTGCATGGCTTTATAAAACATCTCCCGGGAAATACCATTAAAATGGTCTGCATTATATCGGGTTAAATATATATGGTTTGATTGTTGCGTTGTTCCCCCATAGGCACCATTCACAGTTAGTCCATCAATTTGTCCGAGTGCCGCATCTAATTTAGATCGGTTCTTATCCCGAAGGATCATATCGTCTTGAACCGTGTCAATTTGAGGAATAAGCATACTGGAGGCCATTGCATTCAGGCGAAAGTTTCCTCCAAGAAATTGATGCTCATAAAATGCACCCTCCTTGGTCCGACCACAGTTATGATAAGAAAAACAAATATCATAAAATGTCTCATCATTAGAAACAATGGCGCCACCTTCTCCTGCACTCATGTTTTTAGACGTCTGAAAACTAAAAATTCCACCAATACCATGGGCGCCTACTTTTGTTCCATGCCATTCAGCACCATGTGCTTGAGCCGCATCCTCTATAATTGAAATATTATGTTTTTTCCCAATAGATAAAATGCGATCCATATCCGCCGGATTCCCTGCAATATGAACCGGCATGATCACCTTTGTTTTTTCCGTGATAGCATCTTCGATTAAATCAGGATCAATATTAAATGTATTTTCATCAATATCTACAAAAATGGGCACTGCATTGGCCATGAGCACTGCAGATGCTGTGGCAATAAACGTATAAGGTGGCACGATCACTTCATCGCCGGCTTTAACACCGGCAGCTTTTAATGCAACCCAAAGGGCGGTGGTTCCGGAACTGGTGCTAATGCAATATTTTGCATCATGAAAATCAGCAAATCTTTCTTCAAATCTACTGATTGCTTTACTGCCTACTCCCCATCCTTCATTTTCCAAGGTGGATATAATTGCATCCTTCAGTTCAGATGTTGGGCGGGGCCATTCCGGAAATGGTTTGGTCCGTACAGGATCACCGCCGTGTATTGCGAGTTTTGACATGATATTAACTTTTTATCCTTTAATCGTGGGGAACAATATTACTTCAATAATAAAATGAGAACCAATAACCCTTTATTTTCAGACCACTTTTCAGATGCCCACGCCATATTGCCATACGTGAATGTCATATAGACACTCCAATCTGTTAAATAGGCAAAACATAAATCTTGGCATGAAGATTGAATTGTATTGAGTGAAATATTTTTAATACAATAAACAAAAGGAGTCAACAATGACTTTAGTAAAATGGACACCAACTCGCTCAATCACTACCGATTTTGATCGGATGCTTAACAGTATATTTAACGATGGCTGGAATGGCATACCTTCAAATAGATCGAATACAATCGCAGTTGACATAAATGAAAATGACGAAGCATTTTTTATGACAGCTGATTTTCCAGGGTTTAGCAAAAAAGATGTTGGTTTAAAAGTAGAAGATAGTGTACTGACGCTCACCGCTAACCGTGATTCTGATGGTGATACCAATGACGGAGCTTACCGAATTCGCGAACGTAAAACCGGTTCATTTAGCCGCAGTTTTAATTTACCAGAAAATGTTATGGCAGAAAATATAAGTGCCAAGTTCAAAAATGGTTCATTAACGATTACGATTCCAAAAGCGGAAGAAATTAAACCAGATATACATCAAATAAAGATCGGTTAATTAATATTGGTAGGGGAAGCATTATTGCTTTCCCTATCATATTTATACCAAGTCAACTAACCCCTGAAGGATTCTCTTTACAGAGTCTTCATTCAGGGGTTTTTCTTTTGTAATAGAAATAGTGCGAGCCAACACATTCGTCCCCATATATTCTAACTGACTGCGAAAAGCAGTCAAAAATCCATAGCCATCGCCACCGCTATGGGTACCAATAACTGCAAATTTTCCATTAAATACATCCCGCCAGTTTTTGGATTTGACGGAAATCCACGTAATAGCATTCGATAGAACCGGCGGCACACTCCCATTGTATTCCGGCGCACAGAAAAGAAAACCACTCGCGCTACTAAATTTATTTGCCAAAGTGTTGATTCGATCACAAGGGCCATCCGCGCTCGGCGTATATAAAGGCAAGGAGATTTCTTCTAAATTCACCAAATCACTTTCGACGCCCAATTCAGTTAGAAATGACTGAAGCTTATTTCCCAAAACCAAATTGTTACCACTTGTGGCCGATATAATCAATATTTTTGCCATTATACCACCACACCGCCGTCCACATTCAATACAGTACCGCTGATATAGGATGCTTCGTCACTGGCGAGAAAACAATAGGCATTGGCCACATCTTCCGGTTCACCCCACCGTTTTACGGGCACCTTGTCACCCATCATTTTAATAATTTTTTCTGGCATTTGGGCTGTCATTTCTGTTGCAATAAAACCCGGTGCAATTGCATTTACTCGAATGCCATCTTTACCTAACTCACGGGCCCAGACTTTTGTCATACCAATTAGTCCCGCTTTTGTCGCCACATAATTCGTTTGACCAAAATTTCCATTATGAGCCACCACTGACGATGCATTTAAGATGACACCACTCCCCTGTTCTTTCATAATCACGGCTGCGGCACGGCCACAAAGGTAAACACCTTTTAAGTTCACATTTATAACTTGGTCAAATTGATCTTCTTCCATCTTTACCAAAGTACCATCCATTAAAATGCCTGCATTATTCACTAATACATCTACACGGCGATATTTTGCCATGACTTTATTAAACAAAGAATTGACACTGGATTGATCAGCCACATTCGTCTGAATAAATGTCCCGCCAACATCATTCGCTGCTTTTTCTCCATTGTGTTCATCAAATTCTGCAATAACGACTTGTGCACCTTCATCAGCAAATTTTACTGCTGTGGCATATCCGATTCCGCGGCCACCACCGGTTATGATACAAATTTTCCCATCTAGCAATTTCATTGATATATCTCCAAATTAATTACGCTAATTTCGACATACAATATTACCCTTTCGAATTGATTTAATGAAAGAAAACACATGATTTTAGAAAATATTTTAGGCGCTGTGGGAAACACACCTACTGTAAAACTGAATTCCATTGGAAAAGAATTAGATTGTGAATTATATGCCAAGTGTGAATTTTTCAACGCTGGCGGCTCAGTAAAAGATCGTATTGGCCTTCGCATGGTAGAAAATGCAGAAATATCCGGGAGAATCAAACCGGGAGATACATTGATTGAACCCACCTCTGGAAATACAGGGATCGGCCTGGCCATGGTTGCGGCGGTGAAGGGTTATCGCATGATCATCGTCATGCCGGAAAAAATGAGCATGGAAAAAGAATATACACTCCAAGCACTGGGTGCAGAAGTGGTTCGCACACCGACAGAAGCGGCCCACGACGATCCTGATGGTTTAATTGAAGTAGCCAAACGCATGCAAAAAGAAATCCCGAACTCTCATATTTTGGACCAATATGAAAACCCGGACAATCCCGATGCCCATTATGAGGGGACAGGGGAGGAAATATGGAATGATTTTGGATCTGATTTGGATATGGTTGTTGTGGGTGTGGGCACC
>Ga0208409_1001356_pt1 | contig 10039 bp, 8 predicted proteins | sample ETNtaG_29_FD_185784 | JGI IMG/M metagenome (GOLD analysis project Ga0208409, IMG submission 185784) | Marine microbial and viral communities from oxygen minimum zone, Eastern Pacific Ocean - ETNP201406SV201 (SPAdes) (version 2) | ecosystem: Environmental > Aquatic > Marine > Oceanic ...
CTGGACCATTGACAAAAACTGTTGAAGACTGTGCTTTATTACTCCAGGCTATGTCAGGTTATGATCCAAAGGATTCTACTTCAGTAAATATAAAGGTTAACGATTTTAGTTCAAACCTAACAGAAAAAGTAAAAGATTTAACAATTGGCATTCCAAAAGAATATAGAGTTGAAAATATGCCCACCGAAATAAATAAACTTTGGAAAAAGGGGATAGATTTTTTAAAAGATGCCGGTGTAGTTATAAAGGACATTTCGTTACCTCACACAATGTACGCGCTTCCGACTTACTATATTGTAGCTCCAGCAGAAGCATCATCAAATTTGGCCAGATATGATGGTGTAAAGTATGGACATAGATCGAAAGGTAATAATTTAATCGAGATGTACGAAAATACCAGGTCTGAAGGATTTGGTGATGAGGTAAAAAGAAGGATTCTTATTGGAACCTATGTTTTATCATCGGGTTATTATGATGCTTATTATCTAAAAGCACAAAAAGTTAGGAAATTAATAAAAGAAGATTTTGATAAGGCTTTCAATAATGTTGATGCCATATTAACACCGTCAACGCCAAGTTCGGCATTTAAAATGGGAGAAAAAAAAGATGATCCGGTATCTATGTACTTGAATGATATATTTACCGTACCTGTTAACCTGGCAGGCTTACCAGCAATCTCTATACCTTCAGGATATGATAAAAATAATTTACCTCTAGGTCTCCAATTAATAGGCAGGCCTTTTGATGAACAAATGATATTAAATTTGTCTTTAGCATTGCAAAAAAGGATGAATTTTAAAATAAATATAAAACCATGGTGGAAATAATGACGGAAAAAAAATTTGATTATTTCATAAAAGGAGAGAAGAATAAATGGGAAGTGGTTATTGGTTTGGAAGTACATGCCCAGGTTTTATCAAAATCAAAACTGTTTTCTTCTTCTTCAACAAAATTTGGTGCAGAACCAAATACCCAGGTAAGTCTAGTTGATTCTGCTTTACCTGGTATGCTTCCAGTAATTAACCAATTTTGTATAGAACAAAGCATTAAAACTGGACTGGGACTTAAAGCAAAAATAAATCGCCATTCTGTATTTGATAGAAAAAATTATTTTTATGCCGATTTACCTCAGGGCTATCAAATTTCACAATATAAAAATCCAATAGTAGGCGAGGGGGAAGTAATTTTGGATATGCCTTATGGAACTAAAAAGATTGGTATTGAAAGACTTCATTTAGAACAAGATGCTGGAAAAAGCATTCATGACATGGACCCTGAAAATACTTTTGTTGATTTAAATAGATCTGGAATAGCTCTCATGGAAATTGTTAGCAAACCAGATCTAAGATCTCCTGAAGAGGTTAATGCTTATGTAAAAAAATTAAGATCCATAATGAGATATCTTGCTACTTGTGATGGCAACATGCAAGAAGGATCATTGAGAGCTGATGTAAATGTTTCAGTAAGAAAAGTTGGAGATATAAAATACGGTACTAGATGCGAAATTAAAAACGTCAATTCGATCAAATTTATGCAAATGGCCATAGAGTATGAAGCCAAGCGACAAGTTGAATTATTAGAGGATGGTAAAGCTGTTGATCAGGAAACCAGATTATTTGATACAAAAAAAAACAGAACTAAATCAATGAGATTAAAGGAAGAAGCTCACGATTATAGATATTTTCCTGACCCTGATTTATTGCCTCTAGAGATTGACAAAAGCTTAATTGATAAATTAAAAAAAACTATGCCAGAATTACCTGATGAAAAAAAAGATAGATTTATGAAAAATTACAATATATCAGCATATGAGGCAAACATATTAGTTTCAGAAAAAGAAATTTCTGATTACTACGAAGAAGTTATTAAACAAGCTGATAAAAAATTAGCCGCCAACTGGATAATGGGAGATCTTTTTGCAGTTTTAAATAAAAAAAATCTTTCCATTACGAGATCACCGGTTAGTCCAAAGAACTTATCTATATTAATTAATTTAATTTCATCAGGGGAAATTTCTGGAAGAATCGCAAAAGAAGTTTTTGAAATTATGATTGAAAAAGACAACAATCCTAAAAAAATTGTTGAATCGAAGGGTTTGAGACAACAAAGCGATCCTAAAGAGTTAGAAAAAATTATAACCGAAATATTAACAGAGAATAAAGACAAAGTAGCTCAATATAGAAACGGCAAGGAAAAACTTTTTGGTTTTTTTGTTGGTCAAGTTATGAAATCAAGCGATGGTAGAGCAAACCCTAAATTAGTTAATGAAATATTGAAATCTAAACTTAAATAATAATGTTCAAAAATATCGAGATAAATCAAGAATTACTTGATTATATTTCTGAATTTGGTCATCAGCAGAATCCTATTCAAAAAGAAATTATTCAGTACAACAAAAGTTTGAGAAATCAGGAAAGATTACAATTATCAGTAACCCAAGCCAACCTCCTTCAAATGATAATTAGTTTTTGTAAAATAGAAGAATGTCTAGAAATAGGTACTTTTACAGGGTATAGCGCTTTGTCCATGGCTCTAGCTTTGCCAGAAAATGGAAGAGTTACCACATTAGATAAAGATGAAAAAAGCATCTCCATTGCCAATGCTTTTTTTGAAAAAGCTAAACTAGATAACAAAGTTATGACAATAATTGGTCCTGCATTAGATTCACTTAAAAAATTTGCGCATGATAAAATATTCTTTGACTTAATTTTTATAGACGCTGATAAAAAAAATTATATAAAATATTTCAATATGTCTTTAGATATAATTAAAAAAAAAGGAATTATTATTGTAGATAATGTTCTTTGGCATGGAGATGTATACAATAAAACTATCAATGATAAAGAAACTAATATTATAAGAGAGTTCAATTCACATGTTAAAAATGATAAAAGAGTTGAAAAATTTATTATTCCTTTGGGCGATGGCTTAACAATTTGTAGGAAGTTGTAGATGTATTATATCGAGATTTATTATAAAATTAAAAAAAAAAGTTACTGTTCAGATTTTAAAAAAAAAATTAATATAGATCGAATTACTCAAAAAGAATTTTATTAATAATCCCCGTTATTATTGTGAATCCTAAATTAAATTTAACCAAAGATCCAATTGCGAAATTGATCAAAAAAATTGCGATACCTGCCAGTGTAGGAACCTTTTTTCAAACTATGTTTAATGTTGTTGATACTTTTTTTGCTGGAAAAATATCTCCGGAGGCTTTATCAGCTTTAGCTAAATCATTTCCTATATATTTTATTATCATAGCGGCTTGCGTTGGAGTTACCGTTGGAGGCACATCTTTGATTGCTAATAGCATTGGAGAAAATAACAAAGAAAAGATATTAGGCTACTTTTCTCAAACAATTATTTTTGGATTTTTGGTTTCTATATTAATCACAATTATTGGTTTTGTTTTTTCACCAGTGCTATTTAGTTTAATAAGTTCTGACGAACAATTTGTTTTACTCGGATTAAAATATACAAATGTAATATTTGCAGGATCAATAATATTTATTACTGTTGTCGCTTTAAATTCTTTGCTACATGCCGATGGCGATACAAAAACTTATAGGAACGTTCTTATTGTAAGTTTTTTACTTAATATTATTTTAAATCCTTTGTTTATTTTTGGTTATGGTTTTGTCCCACCCATGGGAATTGCTGGAATAGGTTTTGCAACTATTGTTGCTCAGTTTATTGGATTACTTATAATTTTTAATAAAATAATTAAATCAAGTAGGATTAAAAACATAAAAATATTAGATTTTTACCCAAAAATTTATTTATTAAAAAATTTATTTAATCAATCAATGCCAATTTCAGCTACTTTGCTGTTAATTTCTGTTGGTAATTTTGTAGTATTATCGTATATCAGCGCTTTTGGTGAACATGCTATAGCAGGATATGGTGCAGCTGCTCGTTTTGAACAAATACTTCTGTTGCCTGTTTTAGGACTTAATACGGCTATCATATCAATTATTAGTCAAAATTTTGGTGCAAAAAATTATTTAAGAGTTAAAGAATCTTATTTTAAAGCTGTCATGTATGGTTTTTCGCTTATGATAATTTGCGGAATTATAATATTTTTATCGGCAGATAAAATTATTAGTATTTTTTCAGACAATCCTAATGTCATTGATTTTGGTACAACTTATTTAAAAATATCTGCCCTAATTTTTCCCGCATACCCAGTTTTTTTTATTAGCAACGGTTTTTTTATGGCTATAAAAAAATCAACATATTCAATGCATTTGAATTTAATCAGGAATGTTATTTTGCTAATACCAATCATAATTATGGCTAAAATTTTTGGCGGAAGTTTTCAAACGTTTTTTTGGAGTTATTGTTTTTTTAATTGGCTTTATGTTATATGCATATTTTTTTTAATAATCATTTATATAAAGCGATATTTAATTTAAATCAGCTGAATCTTTTAGCCAATTCCATAAATAATTAGCAAAAGACCTTCTAACATACAAATCAATATTATTTTTATTTTTTCGATGAATGGTAACATCGATATGATTTATTATAGTTCGGACAGCTTTGTTATCTGAGAAGTTTTTTGATTCAAAATCATAAGGACATCCTTTACATAAAATTTTAAAAATATTTGTTCCAGATAGTGAAAAGATTGTAAAATGGTCGGTGACATTTGTTACGGCACCCAAGTTTGGTTTTGAAATTCCATCAAATAGCACTTGCTCAAGTTCATAGATATTAGTTTCCTTTGCAATTTCAAAATTTGAAACTAATATCCATTCATTGGGTCCCAGCCATAATAAAGTAATTTTTTCTTTAGCAGAAGTGTCGCCAGCTCTCTTAGGTAGCGGCATTTCAAGAATTTTTTCTGCATTGGTAACAAATTCTATATTATTTAGATTTCCCCGTAGATTAATTTTAGCTATAGGGGTTTTTTCTTTCATAGAAAAATTATCAAAGGAATAACTTTCGGTGATTGGTGTAATAAAATTAAGCATTTAATCTATTTCCCTCTTTGTCTAGAAAAACTGTATCTGAGACCGTTACCTCGATGTTTTTATTTGGCATAGGTACAAAAAGCTTTTTTCCTTTCAAATTTTTTCCATTTTTTACAACAGCTAGAGCAATCGATTTATTTAAATTTGGACTGTAATAGCTAGAAGTTACGTGGCCTATCATATCCATTGGAGGTTTGTTTTTTATGTTCTCAACAATTTGTGCTCCTTCTTCTAGAATTTCTTTAGGGTCAATTGTAAGTAACCCAACAAGCTGTTTTCTATCTTTTCTCATCGTATCAGGTCGGTACAGAGATCTTTTTCCTATAAAATCATATTTTTTCTTACTTATGATCCAATCCATTTGTAAATCAACCGGAGTAATCGTACCGTCAGTTTCTTGTCCCGCAATTATAAAACCTTTCTCGGCTCGTAATAAATGCATTGATTCAGTGCCATAAGGAGTAATTCCAAATTCTTTTCCTACTTTCATGCATTTTTCCCATACAGCAAGACCATAATTAGACTGTATGTTTATTTCATAGCTTAGTTCACCTGTGAAACTTATTCTCATTATACGGCACTTTATATTATCAATTAGACCTTCTTTAAAACTCATATGGGGAAAATTTTGATTAGAAAAATCTATGTTATTAACAATATTTTCTAATATTTTTTTGCTATAAGGACCACAAATACTCACTGTAGCAAAATGATCTGTAACAGAAGTTAAATATACATTGAGATCTGGCCATTCTGTTTGTAAAAAATCTTCTAACTTGCTCATAACCGAAGCCGCTCCTCCAGTGGTCGTTGTCATCAAGTAATGATTATCGCCAAGTCTTGTGGTAACACCATCATCGTATACCATACCGTCATCGTTGAGCATTAAACCATATCTACATTTACCAATTTCTAATTTGCTCCAAGCATTTGTATAAACACGATTTAAAAATTCTGATGCATCATTTCCCTGAATGTCAATTTTACCTAATGTTGAAGCATCTAAAATTCCTGCGCCAGTCCTTGCAGCCTTTGATTCCCTTTGGACAGCTTCATGCATACTTTCGTTTTTATTTGGGTAATACCAAGCTCTTTTCCAATGTCCCACGTCCTCAAATTTTGCTCCATTTTTTTCATGCCATGAGTGGATGGGTGTTTTTCTTATGATATCAAAAAATTCTCCTACATTTCTACCTGCAATAGCACCAAAAGTTAAAGGCGTATATGGAGGACGAAATGTAGTAGTTCCTAGTTCACTCATTTTGGTATTGCTAATTTCAGAAACAATTCCCAAAGCATGCATATTTCCGATTTTGCCCTGGTCAGTTGCCATTCCTGTTGTTGTATAACGCTTAACATGTTCTATTGATTTGAAACCTTCTCTTATAGCTAACTTAATATCATTTGCAGTTGTGTCATTTTGATAGTCCACAAAAGATTTAGTTTTTCCCGAAACTTTATCTGATGGCAATAACCATATATTTTCAGTAAATCCATTATTGGATTCTGAAATATTTATTTGGTTACCATGATTTAATTTTAAAAATTCATTTGTTTTTTTTTGACTCTCTTCAATAATTTTTTTTAGATGAAAAGATCCATTGCATGATCCTACCGAAATTTGATTAAGAGGTGTTGATTTTGGTTGGAAACAATATTTTTTTTCATTAAAATTCAGTTTACCTCCTGATTGAGTAAATAGATGAATAGCAGGAGTGTAACCTCCAGAAACACATAATAGATCACAATTAATTTTCAATTTGTTACCCATTGTACTCCTATTATCTTCTGAGAGCTTCATTGCATGAACTTTGGCAATCTTCTTATGTCCCTCTGTATAAACGACAGTACTTTTCCATAATATTTTTATTCCAATTTCATTACATTTTTTAGGTAAATCCCCACTTGATTGTTCTCTAATGTCAATAATAGTTTCTATTTTAACACCTTTATTATGTAAGCTTATTGCGGTTTCATATGCATCATCGTTACTTGTAAATATAACGACATTGTTTCCACATTTTACGCCGTAATAATTAATGTATTTTCTTACAGCCGATGACAACATAATGCCTGGTCTGTCGTTGCAATCAAAAATCATTGGTCTTTCAATTGATCCGGTAGCCAAAATTACTTTTTTTGCTCTAACTTTCCACAAACGTTGTCTTATTTTTCCTTTTCTTTCTTTTTTGCTTAAATGATCGGATAAATTTTGCATCATAATTAAATAATTATAATTATGATAAGCGGCTACACTTGTTCTATTTAGAATTTTAATGTTCTTGTAATTTTGTAATTCCATGCAAGTTTCATTTATCCATTCCAAGGGTTTTAGTTTATTTATTTTGGTTATTTCTTCCTCAGCAAAAGTAAGATTTCCACCAAAATGAGGCCTTTCATCAACTAAAAGAATTTTTTTTCCTGTTTTTACAGCAATTTTTGCCGCAGCTAATCCTGCCGGTCCAGAACCCACAATCAAGACATCGCAGTGATAATATTTGTGATCATAAATATCAGGGTCATTTTCTGTAGGAGCTTTACCTAATCCAGCAGCTCTTCTTATAAAACCTTCGTACTTCTTCCAAAGTTTTGCAGGCCACATAAAGGTTTTGTAATAAAAACCAGCAGGAATAATAGGGGAGAAAATGTTATTAATTACTCCTACATCAAAATTTACATTTGGCCAACAATTTTGACTTTCAGCATTTAACCCTTCAAATATTTCAAGTTGCGTTGCCCTTGTATTGGGATCGGTACTTGCTTTATTCTTAATAACCTGAACAAGGGCATTTGGTTCTTCAACACCAGAACTAAGTACTCCTCTTGGTCTATGATATTTAAAACTTCTACCAATCAAATGAATTCCATTTGCTAGTAAGGCTGAAGCTAAAGTATCTCCTTTATATCCAAAAAAAATTTTACCATTAAATTTAAAAGAAATCTTTTCAGCTCTATTTATTTGTCCTCCAGAAGATAACCTAAATTTATTTGACATTATTTCGTTGGTTTTTCCCCCATTTTATAAACAAAGTGAATTTTATCATTTGATGTGTCTCTAGCCATATTAAACCAACGTCTACATCCATGTGCATGGTTCCATCTTTCATATTGAAGACCTTTTATGTTTTTTCTAATAAATAGATATTCTGCCCATTGGATGTCATCTAATTCAGTAGGTTTTTTTGGTCTAACTATATGAGCTTCTCCACCATAGCTAAATTCGCTATGATCCCTTTCACCGCAATAAGGACATTTAATTATAAACATACTAATGTGCCACTGCTGCAGCGCCATGTTCATCAACGAGATCGCCACTAACAAATCTATTTATATTAAATGCTGCATTTAGAACGTGGGGTTCATCTTTTGCTATTGTATAAGCAAATAAATGTCCTGATCCAGGTGTAGCTTTAAAACCTCCGGTTCCCCAACCACAATTAAAATAAAGTCCTTTTATGGAAGATTTACTAATTATTGGACTCGCATCTGGACAAATATCAACAACACCGCCCCATTGTCTAAGCATTCTAAGTCTACTAAAAATTGGATAAAGTTCCAAAATAGCTTTAATCGTACCCTCAACAATTTCATGGGTTCCTTTTTGTGTATATGAAACATACGAGTCTGTTCCAGCTCCAATAACGAGTTCACCTTTATCAGATTGGCTAACATAAGCATGAACGGCATTAGACATAACAACTGTATTAATTATTGGTTTAATTGGTTCGGAAACTAGAGCTTGTAAGGGCTTGCTTTCTAGAGGGAGTTTTAAATCGGCCATATTAGCAATAACACTTGAATGCCCAGCTGCTGCGACACCAATTTTTGCAGTTTTAATATAACCTTTTGTAGTTTCTAAACCTTCTATATTATCTCCTTTTCTTTTAATTCCCTTAACTTCGCAATTTTGAATAATATCAACACCCATAGAATCTGCCCCTCTAGCGTAACCCCAGGCAACAGCATCATGTCTGGCAGTACCAGCTCTTTTTTGTAACGTACTACCCATTACCGGGTAGCGAATATCTGGTGAGCAATTAATAATAGGACAAAATTCTTTTACTTGTTTTGTGTCTAACCATTCACAATCTATCCCATTTAATCTATTTGCGTGAGTTCTTCTTTTTAATTCCCTAACATCATGTTGATTGTGTGCTAAATTCATAACTCCTCTTTGGCTGAACATGATATTAAAATTTAATTCCTGTGATAAGTTTTCCCAGATTTTCAAAGCGTGTTCGTAAAGTCTAGCGCTAGCATCCCACAAATAATTTGATCTAATAATAGTGGTATTTCTTCCGGTATTTCCTCCACCGATCCAACCTTTTTCGAGAACCGCAATATTTTTTAAATTATGTTCTTTGGCAAGATAGTAGGCTGTTGATAAGCCATGACCCCCTCCACCAATAATAACAACATCATAACTGGACTTTGGCACGGGATCTTTCCAAGCTTTTTGCCAATTTTCGTGATAGGTAAAAGAGTTTTTTATTAAAGAAAAAATTGAATATTTGTTTTTCATTTATTCAAAAATTACTGCAATAAACTTGAATATTCAATATAATGAATATACATCGTCTATCATGGAGAGATGGGTGAGTTGGTTTAAACCAGTCGTTTGCTAAATGACCGTACGTGGAAACATGTACCGAGGGTTCGAATCCCTCTCTCTCCGCCAGTTTATGATTAGAACTTATGGAGAAAGTTCTTCTTGAATTTTTGAAATAAATTTCTTTAAAATTTCTCTATCTTCAGTAGCTAATATTTGATCTTTTTCATTAGCCTTTCTTAATTCTTTTCTAATTATATTTCTAATTTCTTCTCTTCCCTGATCATTTGTCAATTTTTTTAAATTATGCTCATATGAGTTTATTTTAATACCAATAGTAAACTGATACAGAATATATATTCCTATTAAAATAAAAATAGTTTTGTAGATAAAAATTTTCACTTTAATATTAATATATTTCTTTTGTTTAAATAACTAGTTAATTTTATAAATGCTATTAATTATCATTTTGTCAACTTTAAATTCTTTTAGTAATTTATATTCTTTTTTT
>Ga0208409_1001366_pt1 | contig 9988 bp, 10 predicted proteins | sample ETNtaG_29_FD_185784 | JGI IMG/M metagenome (GOLD analysis project Ga0208409, IMG submission 185784) | Marine microbial and viral communities from oxygen minimum zone, Eastern Pacific Ocean - ETNP201406SV201 (SPAdes) (version 2) | ecosystem: Environmental > Aquatic > Marine > Oceanic ...
AGTTTGTTTTATATTCCACCTTTAGCTCCTATTCTTACTAGTGCTGGAAAAAACTCTCCTTCAACCGAAGATATTTTTGATATGGAAAAACCATCAACAGGACCCCTACTCAGTCTTGATGAGTTGGATAAATTCCGTGTTCCTCTTAAATATCTTGCAAATATGTTTGGAGCAGGAAACGAAGAAGTAGTTAAGAAATCACTTTTACGTCAGCTTGCAATTAGACATTATCAAAGAAGTATAAGAGTAGAAAAAAAACCTGATCCTAAAGTTCTTGATAAAGTGGGATTGAGCGAAAAAGATGCACAAGAAATAGTCCGAGCATTATCGCATGCATTCTTAAATGAACGTTTTGTTGTTCCTACAAAAAAAAGCGAAAAGGCTAATATTGATCCATATACGGAGCGTGGCTTTGCAGGTTTTGACCATATGACTCCATGGTCACCAATGAAAAGATGAATAAATTATGAATAGCAACGAAAAAAATCAAACAATAAAAGATATTTATAGACTCATGTCTGAACTGTGGTGCAGTCCTTCTGAACCAAATATGACAGATATTAAGAAAGAAGCTGAAGAAGTGATAAAAAAACTTGAGAATGTAAATAAAGAAGCCGCAATACTGCTAAGAAAGTTTCTTGAAGAAAATACTATATCTGATGAAAGTTATATAGATTTATTTGAATTAGATCCTAAATGTTCTCTATATCTTGGAAGCCATTCATACGATGAACCCAAAACATGTGCTGGTGCAGGAGTTTCTGACAGAAATAAATACATGATAGAACTTAGAGCTATATATAAACATTTTAAAAAAATAGCAGATGAAAAAGAATTGCCGGATTATCTTCCTTTAATGATAGATTTTCTTTCTCTGACAATTGAATCAAAAAACGATTCGATAAGAGGTAAATTCATTAAGGAATATTTGTTACCATTTTTACCTCCAGTACAATCAAAACTAAAAGAATTAAAAACACCTTACGTTTATCTTATTGATGCTTTAAATAAAATTATGAACATTGATCTACAAACCCAGTTGGTGTCAAAAATACCAGAACAAAAAATGGAGGAAAGTTATGTGGGATAATTTTTTTTTCATTGGATTGCCTTACATTTCTATCCTAATGTTTATTGGAGGTATATTTTATCGTAGTTTTAGCGGTATAATGGGTAGATATAGAGGCAAATGGGATTTAAGCGTTCGTGGTGATTATTTATGGACAACACGCTCTACTGGATTTTTTGGTCGTGCCTCTATAGGTCCAGCATCTTTGTGTTTGCATTGGGGATTGATCGTACTGTTTATTGGACACCTAGTTGGTTTTATAGGAGGATCATACAATTTAAGTGGTTGGGTTGAATTTTTTCAATGGGTAGGACTTGGTGCTGGAATTGTTTTTTTATATGGAGTTTCTTGGGCTTTATTACGAAGAATATTTATTCCTCAAGTAAAAGCAATGAGCACTCCAGATGATTATATTTTACTTCTGTTCCTGATTTTAATTGCAGGTTTAGGACTTTATCAAGTTGCAATAGAAATGCTTTTTGGAATATCTTTTATGGCTGGTCCTTGGATTGCAAGCATTTTTAAGTTACAACCTGATATTTCAGGCATTGTTGCGGCTCCTCTTATCAATAAATTGCACATCATTATTGCTTTTTTATTTTTTGGTTATTTTCCTTTTACCAAACTAGTCCATTTTGCAAGTTATCCTTTTGGATATATCAACAGACCTTATGTTTCTATGAGAAAAAAAAGAACCAATGAAAAACAGGAACAAGCATGAAAAAGAAGCAAAGTCAGCAAAAAAAATATACCAACACTAGCTTCAATGGCTATTCTTTTTAAAAAACGTCGTTTCAAAAGACCAAAAGGTTGTGCTAAAGTCTATATGTCAGGATTTAATGACGCTAAAAAAAGGTATAAAAAATAATAAACTATTTTAAGAAATCTATTCTGGTGAGGAAAAAAAAATATTATGAATGCTTTTGAAAACTATGAGGCTTTGGTATTGTCTTGTATTGATCCAAGATTTCAAGATTTGGTACACAAAGAAAATACTAAAAAAGGTCTAACAAATAAATACAGCGCCTTTACGATTGCCGGCGCTTCTATAGGTGTAGTTGCTCCAACCTTTAAAAAATGGCATCAAACGTTTTGGGAAAATCTAGATATATCAGTTCAATTACATAACATAAAAAAAGTGATTGTAATAAATCATAGAGATTGTGGAGGAGCTGTAGCGGCTTATGGTCAAGAAAAATTTGCAAATAAAGAAATTGAAACGGAAACGCACAAGTCAGCTTTAATTGAATTTAAAAAACAATTGAAAATAAAACACCCAAAATTAGAAGCTGAATTATATTTAATGGATTTAGATGGTTCAGTTATTTCTTTTAGTTAGACAAGGACAATAATGGATGGACCAATAAATCCCCTGATCATAATAAACACCAAGCTTAAAGAAATGTTGGTTGATCCTAAAAATAAAAGCCTTGGTTGGCTTGACTTGGGTGATCATATTTTATTAATAGGATTTATTTTATTTATTATTCTTATAATTAAAGTTGCATAAAAAAAAGTAATGATATCAAAAACTGATCAAACAAGAGCTCTCACTTTAAGTACGCTTGCATTTACGATTTGTTTTGCCATTTGGACAATTTTTTCAATTTTGGGAATACAAATTAAACAAGATCTTGGTTTAAATGATACACAATTTGGTCTCTTGGTTGCAACCCCGATTTTAACGGGAGCCTTGAGTCGTCTTATTTTGGGCATCTGGACAGATCAATACGGCGGTCGCAATGTTATGGCTTTAACTATGTTGTTATCAGCCATAGCAACCTACTTACTTTCTTCTGTTGAAACATACGAAATGTTTTTGGTTGCAGCTCTTGGAGTTGGATTAGCAGGAGGATGTTTTGCTGCTGGTGTTGCGTATGTATCTACTTGGTATGAAAAAGAAAAACAAGGAACTGCACTTGGAATTTTTGGCGTTGGCAATGTTGGAGCAGCAATTACAAATTTTGGTGCACCTTTCATTATGTTAGCTTTAGGCTGGGATGGATTAGTAAAAACTTATGCTGTTATCATGTTTGTTGCTGCAATTCTCTTTTATTTATTTGCAAAAGATGATCCAAATATTGTAGCAAGAAGAAGAAAAAAAGAAAAACCTCGTAGTATTTTACAACAAATAGAGCCATTAAAGAAACTTCAGGTTTGGAGATTCTCTTTATATTACTTTTTTGTCTTTGGAGGTTATGTGGCATTAGCTTTATGGTTGCCGCATTTTTATGTGGGAGTTTATGGTTTAGATATTAAAATTGCAGGAATGCTAGCTGCTGCCTATGCTTTGCCTGGATCCGCTTTCCGTGCTTTGGGCGGCTGGATATCTGATAAAATAGGTGCCCGTGCTGTTATGTACTGGACATTTATCGCTTGTGTGGGCTGTTGTTTTTTTATGTCCTACCCACCAACACATTATATTGTAGAAGGTATAGAGGGACCAATTAATTTCAGTATTAGAGTAAGTTTACCAGTTTTTATATTCCTTAGCATTGTTCTTGGATTTTTTATGTCTCTAGGAAAAGCTGCTGTTTATAAACATATTCCTGTTTATTATCCAAAGAATGTTGGCTCGGTAGGAGGCATTGTTGGTATGATTGGGGGTCTAGGAGGTTTTATTTTACCAATCTGTTTTGGAATTATGAATGATTTAACCGCTGTATATACCAGCTGCTTTATGCTACTTTTTGTAATTACAGCGATTACTTTAATCTGGATGCATATTTCTATTCTGTTTATGGAGAAAGATATTGTTAAGTCCAAATTCCTTCCTGAATTAAACAAGGTTAAACAAGAAGGCAAAAACAAAAAATCCTATACATCGTATTAGTAAATGAAAAAAATTAGATTAAAAATATCTGCTACTGAACTTGGCCTATCCACGGGAGTGTCTTGGTCGCTAGCAATTTTTGTATTTGGATTGTTGGCAACATTATTTAGTACTGAAAAAACACATTGGACAAATATAATATTATTAAAAAATTTTATAAATTTGATTTATCCCGGATGGGGAGAAAGTTTTGCTGAAACGTTATTGATGACCATCTGGGCACTTGTCCATGGTTTTTTTGCAGGATTTTCAATTGCTTTTTTTTATAATATTTTTTCAAGCAAAATTGGATTACCATCATTAACATTTATATCAGCGCTATATAAAAAACGTGATCTCGAAAGACCAAAAGAAAGTTTTGGCAATATATTAAAATGGAACGTTGAAAATAAAAGCTTTTGGGAATCTACAGGGAAAAAAATTGCAACACGAAACCTATGGATTTCTATCCCTAGTCTCCTTTGCGGATTTGCAATTTGGTTGATGTGGGGAATTATATCTGTGCAGATGCTTAATCTTGGTTTTTCTTTTTCAACCGCTGAACTTTTTACTCTCACATCCATAGCTGGATTGTCCGGTGCCACTTTAAGAATCCCAAGTACTTTTTTTATTCGTATTGCTGGTGGAAGAAATACAATTTTCTTTACCACCGCATTGTTAATGATTCCTGTTGTCGGAGCTGGATTTGCATTGCAAAATAAAGAAACGCCTCTATGGATATTTCAAGTCCTAGCATTATTCTCTGGCATCGGAGGTGGTAATTTTGCATCTTCTATGTCAAATATCAGTTTCTTTTTTCCGAAACGAGTTCAAGGAACATCGTTAGGACTTAACGCGGGTTTAGGAAACTTTGGCGTTACTACAATGCAGATTCTAATACCGTTAATGATGACAATAGGAATATTTGGTGGAACATCAATGATTTTAGAAAATGGTAGTGGTACTTTGATTGGAAAAATCCCTGCTGGAACCGAAACCTATATCCATAATGCAGGATTTGTTTGGCTCATATTACTAATTCCACTCGCATTCGCTGGATGGTTTGGTATGAACAATATTGTAAATGATACAGTCACACCTAATCCTGGAAATCCCATACAAGCATTTTTAAAAATTTCTGGTTTGTTGGCAATTGGATTTGTTACTTCTGCGGTGGGATTATATCTTATTATTGCTGGTCCACCCGGTTCAATTTTATTGAGTAAATCGGTTATCTTGCCAGCAGTTATTTCATCGACGGTATTGTTAATGCTTTATCTTACCCGTGGCGAATTACAAAAGAATTTAAAACGACAATACAAGATTTTTAAAAATAAACACACGTGGGCAATGACAGTCATTTATACTATGACTTTTGGTTCTTTTATTGGTTATTCGGCAGCTTTTCCTTTATCTATCAAAGTAATTTTCGGCTATAGCCACATTTGTAACGCCTGCATCGTAGGTTCTGACGCTGTATGGAACCATGATACCATTAATCCCAATGGACCTAGTGCACTGATGTTTGCGTGGATGGGTCCGTTTATTGGCGCTTTAATACGCCCAGTAGGAGGATGGATTGCAGACAAAGTAGGAGGAGCAAAGGTTACGCAAATCATGTCTGTTGTGATGATTGCATCAGCGTTAGGAGTTGCTTATTATATGGCGGCAGCCTACAAATCAGCTACGCCAGAAGAATATTTTTGGCAGTTTTTTACTTTATTTATTATTCTTTTTGCAGCGACAGGAATTGGTAATGGCTCAACTTTTAGATCTATTGCAATGATTTTTAACCAAGAGCAAACGGGACCAGCTTTAGGCTGGACATCTGCGGTAGCCGCATATGGAGCATTTTTTATTCCCATGGTAATAGGAGAACATATTTATGCCGCAACACCTGAAAATGCTTTTTATATTTTTGCCATATTCTATGCTCTTTGCCTCGTATTGAATTGGTGGTTTTATCTTCGACCCAATGCTTATGTAAAAAATCCTTAGCCATCAAACTGAAATATGTAACCAACTATTCTGAAAATAATTCGTATAAAGGCTTATTAAAATTAATATTAAATTAATCCATTAACTAAACCATTTTGAGATAAATCTTGATTAAAGAAATCAAAAGAAGCCCTAGAAAGTTTAGAAACCCTAGAAAGTTTATGTTAATTTATTTTAATGAAAAGAAATATAAAAAATCTTAGATTTAACTATTCCATTAAACAATTTCGAAAATAATATGTGTTCGATAGTAATTTTAAAAAAATCTGAAAATGAATGGCCTTTAATTATTGCTGCAAATAGAGATGAAATGAATAATCGAAAGTTCTTGTCCCCAGGTCGTTATTGGAAAGATAAGCCTTATATATTTGCTGGAAAAGACTTATTGGCTGGAGGTTCATGGTTAGGTGTAAATGATAGTGGAGTTGTTGCAGCGATAATGAATAGAATAAATTGTTTAGGACCAATGGAAAACAAAAAAAGTAGAGGTGAATTAGTTTTAAATGCACTTGATTATGACGATGCTAATAAATCTTTAAACGCAACTATTAAGATACAAAAAGACTATTACAGAGGGTTTAATATGTTTATAGGAAACAATTTAAATTCTTATTGGATAAAATCTGATGAAAGAAGTTCAAACATTGAATATTTTAATATTCCTGATGGACTATCAATGATCACTTCCCATGATCGAAATGACCTAAATTCTAATCGCATTAAAAATTATTTATCAAAATTTTTATTATCAAAAGAGCCAAACCCGACCAAAAATGAATGGGAAGATTGGGAAAAATTACTTAGAAGTACATACAGTGAAGATGGTAACCCTTTATCCGCAATGTGCATAAAAACTGATATGGGTTTTCAAACAATTTCATCATCTTTTATAGCTTTGCCGAACTTCAAATCTAAACTGAATAAAAATAAACCAATTTTTCGATATGCCAACGGATCACCTGACTCCACAGGTTATGATAATTTAAAAATCTGAAAGCAAAAATATGAAAAAACAAAAATCTTCATTTGTTGAATTGTTTACTAAAAAGGTAAAAATGGAGTTTTCTGGGTATCCGATATAAAAATCACAAGTTTTTTGCAATTTTTATTCTATTCGCCCTCCAAGTAGTTAAGACTATAATTGCTAAAAAAGGAAGACACATTAAGTTTATAGTTTGCCAACTTGTTATATTAAGGAAGAATCCTGCTGAAAGTGCAGCTACAGCTTGTGTGCTAAACACAGTAAAGTCATTAAATGCTTGGGCCTTATATTTTTCTTCAGGCCTGTAAGTTATAACAAGCAAGCTTGTTCCTGAAATAAACAAGAAATTCCAACCCACTCCAAGAAATATTAAGCCAACTAAGTAATTTAGAAATGTTTGATCGAGATAACCTATAAAAATACAGATTGTAAAAAAAATTACCCCGAAATACATAATCATGCTATGCCCGTATTTTTGAACTAAACGACCCGTAATTAAAGAAGGTAGAAACATACCAACAATATGCCATTGAATTACAATTTTTGTTTCGCCCAAACTAAACTTTTCATTGATGTGCATACTTATAGGTGTTGCAGTCATTAAAAAAGCCATAATTGCAAAAGCAAAAGCGCTAGCGACAACTGCCTGCAAAAATTTTGGTTGTGAAATTAATTCCTTATAACTTCTTCCCTGAAAGGATTTGTTTTCTTCTGATTTGTCTATATTTTTAAAAAAAGTTAATAATATTGCAGGCAATATATTTAAACATGCTAATGATAGGTATGATCCCACATAAAGTTGATCAAAAATTATATCTTTAGATAAATTTGCAATATTGGGTCCTATAAAAGCAGATAAAATTCCAGCTAATAACAATATTGAAACTGCCTTTGGTATATTTTCTTTATCAACACTTTCGCTGGCAGCAAATCGATATTGATGAACAAAAGCCAATCCTACCCCCATTAACAAACAAGAAATACAAAAAAGCACAAAACTTTCAATACTGATTGAATAAGCCGCAAGAAGAGAAGAAAGAGAACTAGCAATTGATGCACTTATAAAGCCAAATTTGCGACCAAACTTACTCATTATGTAAGATGCAAAAACGGTACTAGTTGCTGTTCCAATAATGAATAATGCGGGCGGTAAAGTTGCAAGAGTTTTTATTGAAACAAGTTGAGAACCGATAATTCCAGTTAAAAAAACGTTAACAGTAGCGGTACTAAAACCAAATACCTGACTTAAAGTTAATAGCCATAGGTTACGATTATTCATATAATTTAATGACATGCGATATTAAATTTTTTTAAGCGCCAATAATTGTAAGGCCAAGGCGTAACAAAACCAACTATCAGCATAACGGGTATTACCCACCAGGTTAAGTTAGCTCCCCCGGTTAACCACCAATCAACCGAATTCATGGCAATCTCCATGCTAATCATAGAGATAAAACTCATCCCAAGTGCTGTTCTTAACGATTGGCTGAAATTCATTTGTTTTAATAAAATTGAAGTTTCTAATATTATACTTGTAATCAAACCATTAATTATTGCTAAAATCATAATATAAAAAGTTAACCAAACTACATTTGAAAATTGAAAAAATATAATCGTTCCAAAGTCACCTATCGAACATCCAATTAAACACCACAAGGTATTATATGCGCTGCGTTTCCAAGTATGTTTGCATGTCCATTCAAAATTTCTTTTCATTTAATCTTTATATATGAAAATTTATTATGCGTTATTAACTATGAAAATAATAATTAAAATAATTCCTATAATTAAATTTTTTTATTTTAGCACGCTTAAGAAAGCTTGTTTAACTGGTTTAATTTTATTCACCATTCTTAATGCTAATTTTCTTGCAATTTTAGCAGGATAAGTAACGTTTGTGTACAAACTAACTATGCCATTAGTGCTTAAATACAAAGGAAGAGCTATACGATGAAGTTTGTATTGATAACCACGAAGTACCGTAGATGAACCAATGTCAATATTGCGTTTAATAGCAAACTTAATTTCTTTAGTTAAAACTTCTAATCCTTTTAAACCCAAATTAAATCCATGTGCAGTTACAGGATGCATTCCCACAGCAGCATCACCTATTAAAGCGAAACGATTAGCAACAAATTTTTTTGAATAAGTAGTTATCATGGGATAGGAATAACGTTTTCCTATTAATTTCATTTTTCCAAAAAAATTATTAAAATTATTTTGTATTTCTTTGTTAAATTTTTTTTTATTTATTTTTTTTAAAGAAGAAGAGGTTTCTTTAGATTGAGTTGTTACGATAGAAGATTGTTGTTTAATATAAGGCAGAGATGCCTGAGTTTGTTTGTAACGAAAAAATTCATATGCAATATTACAATGGGGTTTCTCATGCTCCATTCGACAAACGATCATATTTTTATTAAAATTATGAATAAACGCCGAAATACCCATATTCGATCTCATTTTTGAAAAGCGACTATCTGCAGCAACAACTAAAGAACTTTTAATTTTCTTTTTATTTGATAAGAGCAGCGAAGAATATTTTTCATTATTATCTATAGATACACATTCCAATCCATTTATTAAAGTTACATTGGAAATATTTTTCACTCTTTTGTAAAGATATTTTCTTATTAAATTGTTTGGAATCAAATATCCCAAAGATTCTTTGTTTATATCTTGGTGTTGAAAATTCAAAAAATATTTTGAACTACCATCTAAAACTCTAGCTTCTTTAATTGTAGATATCAGTTCACCTGGTATATATTGCCAAACACCAATTTTTTTTAATATATCTACTGAATGATGAGTTAAAGCAATTTCGCGACCATCTATATCAGGATTTGCAAGAATTTTTTTAGGCAACTTATCAATCACTGCAACTTTTAATTTTGTGTTGGCAAAACTACAAGCAAAAGCTAGTCCCGTCGGGCCAGCACCGACTATAGTAATATCAAATATCATTTATCAGTATTCGCTATCCTCTTCATAAAAATTATTATTTTTTATATCTCATTTTTTAATTAAAAAGTAACTATTTTATAGGCTTCTATATTCCATTATGCAAATTTTTTTTCATTATTAATTCTTACAAATAAAATTACAAAAGTTTTTTTATCTCTTCTAAAGA
>Ga0208409_1001388_pt1 | contig 9901 bp, 8 predicted proteins | sample ETNtaG_29_FD_185784 | JGI IMG/M metagenome (GOLD analysis project Ga0208409, IMG submission 185784) | Marine microbial and viral communities from oxygen minimum zone, Eastern Pacific Ocean - ETNP201406SV201 (SPAdes) (version 2) | ecosystem: Environmental > Aquatic > Marine > Oceanic ...
ACAGGAAACTGGGAAGTCGTTTACCTGCATGCTTTAACTTTAAGCCGTGTTGGAAAGTATCAAGAGGCACTGGATATTAGTCAGCCCTACCTTGAACGTAAAGAAAGCCAGGGTTATGCGCATCGTCTGGTCGGTGATCTGCTACGTTACGATGCTAAAGAGCAGCAAGCTCAGAAAATTCTCCGGCAGGGATTGGTGCAGTACCCAGGGCACCTTTTTCTTGTAGACGGTTTAAGCGCATCGCTGGTCATGACTGAAGACTGGGGGCAAGTCATGGAGTTGCTGGAAACAACTCTGGAACAAAGCCAGCGTCTGTCTGGTAATCCGCCGATGCAGCTTTTGTTTCTGGACCGTTTGGCAGTCGCTTATCAGCGTTTAAAAAAGCCTGAAAAAAAGCTGAAAATATTACGAAAATTTCATCAACAAAACGATCCGTTAACCGCGGCTCAATTACATTCTTTGGAAGAGCAACTCTTGTTTCCGATTTCGTTACCTTCACTTGACAATGCATTGTCACCGTTATTACTACCGTAAAAGCACAACCTGAATTTTGCGCAACACATCTTAATTATATGGGCTCAAACAATAAAAAACCCAGCAAATACAAATCAGCGTTTCATGCTGCTGAAGTGATGTCACACGATCTTTCCCTTCTGCGTGGGAAGAAGCATCCTGTTTTTTTTGATGATTCAGGAATTCAGGGTCTGCTTTCCGCGAAAGAGATTGAAGAAGAAGTTCAGCAACTGAAGAAAGTAGACGTTGACTCATATATTCAACGTGTGGTGAATCCGTCTGAATCAAAAAAACGTCCGAGTGCTCCGGAAGTAATTCAGCAGTTAGGCGGAAAAATGGTTGCGGAAGAAACCGAAGGACCACTTTACACTGCAGAAATTGAGTTTTTAATTTCCGGGCAAACGCGAAGGTTAGGATTTATTGCCCAGAATCACAAAATACAAAATGGTGTCTGGGCTCCGAATCACCATCGTGAAGCTGCGGAAAAGGTGCGTTTTTTTGCTTCGCACAGTATTCCTCTGGTAACTTTCATGGATACGCCGGGTGCAGCCGCCGATGCAGAAGCAAATCTGGACAACCAGTCGCACAGTATTTCATTCCTTATTAGTGAGATGGCAAATTTACAGTTGCCTGTCATTGGTATTGTTTTTGGAGGCGGTTACAGTGGTGGAGCAATTCCTCTGGCAACCGCCAACATCCTGCTTTCCGTCAGGCAGGGTGTCTTCAACACTATCCATCCAAAAGGTTTAAGCAACATTGCGCGGAAATATGATTTGTCCTGGCAGGAGTCAGCCAAACACATTGGAGTTTCTGCATATGAATTAAAGTCCCAAGGATCTTTCGACGGAATCATTGATTATGCTTATGACCAACCTCATCAGGCAAAAAATATCAAGGATGCAATCATCAGTGCTGTCGAAGCGACTGAATATATTTCTTGCAAATTCTTAATAGAAAATGATTTTTTCTTTGGTCATTATCGTGACAGCATCAATCATTATCTCAACCCTTCAAAACTCTTAATTGAGAGTAACAGAGTTACAGACCGCTCGCCAACAGGTACGCTCAATATTTTTGGTGATGTTTATCGGTTTATGCGTTACCTCAAATTACGTCAACGAATTGTCAGCCGCTCCATTGATAGTTATGCCAGACTCAGTTCCCGTAAAACTCCTCTGGGTAAATTGCAGGAACGTCTTAAACACGAACGTCAGGAAAAACTACAGCAGTGGTATAAGACTCCTCTGGAGGTGAGATTTCACGAAAAACTGAATAAACGTTTTGAACAGTTTGTCAGTTCCCGTGATGACCGAGAAAAAGAACGTGGACGTTTAGTTGCCTTTTTCATCGGAGATCCGCGCGAGAATTATAAAAAAGCGATTGATGACCTGACTCTGGAAATCCTGCTTTACCTCTATAATTACTGGAAGGACAGTACTGCAGAAAACCTGATAGAACTGCACGATCAACTTGGAGAATTCACCCTCAATGACCTTCCGCCAAAGAATCCTAATTTACTGGACTTGTTAAAATCTACTGTTATTAATCAAAGTTTTAAGGAAAATTTCCAGAACATACTCCTGTTTGACTTGCTCTACAATCAAGTCATAGAAGCTCTTCCGACGATTGCAGATGAACTGAAAGGCACAAATCAAATTTCGCAAAAATCTGTTGAACAGTTGTTTGAGCAGACAGTGGAAGGGGCAATGAAGGAATTTGAAAAAAATTCTCTAAAACTTGAAAGTAATTCAGTACGAACACAATTTTTTAAGTGGCTGGCAAATTTCATTGACCGCAAAGATTGTGATGATGTACTTGGTACAATCAGCGAATGGAAAAGGGTTGCCTTTCCGCGGATGAGTCCTCCGTTGTTTGGGCTTGTGCGTTATTATTTTTCCGGATTGCTGCCCTCGCTTTACGAAGCGCAGCAGAATAAAGGCCGCTTTAACGGAAAAATAACTCCACGCAACATCGGCATTAAAGATTTTTGGAACCGTCTCGATCAGTCTTACAAAGATTTGCTGATCCAGAATTTGTTACGAGGATACAAAAGCTCTGTCATCAGTTCAACTAAAGTCATTGAACATTATTTCAAAGACTTTAAGGAACTGTACGCAGACAGGATAACTTCAAATCCGGTTAAATTTCCAGGATTCCGTGACGCGATTGAGCAGGCATTGGATAATGGTGTTACTCCGTGTGGTGTAGTGACTGGACTGGGAACATTTACCAATGGAGAAAACGGCGAAGCAGCCACCGATAAAAAAACTTCTCCTAAAAAACAAAAAACGTCTTACCGTGTAGGTTTGGTGGTCAGTAATGTAGAGTTTCAGGCCGGAGCTTTTGATATGGCAAGCTGCGAGAAAGTTTGCCGCTTACTTGATGATTGCGCACGTTTGAAATTACCGGTGATATTTTTTATCTCTTCCGCAGGTATGCAAACCAAAGAAGGCGGCGGTTCTTTATTCTCGATGGCTATTATCAATGAACGGATAACAAGATTTGTAAAAGATCTGGACCTTCCGGTATTGTGTTTCGGTTTTCGTGACTGTACTGGAGGTGCACAAGCTAGTTTCGTGACGCATTTGCTTGTGCGTACGTACTATTTCTCCGGCTCACAAATTCCCTTTGCCGGTCAGTTGGTGGTGGAAAGTCACTTACCGGCTCATTCAACTTTGTCGAATTACCTTTCCACAAATCCGGGAACAATGGACGGTCTTGTCAAAAATCCTTTTGACGCTGATATTGATCAAAAACTTTTGGAAATTGACCCGCAGATTCCGGTTGCGAAATATTCAGTCGAGGAAATTATTTCACGTGTCTTGTCCGGTGAATATCAGTTGTCTGTAGGTGATGAAGTTCAGACTTATTCTACTCAGGAAGATTTACATACAGGTGAGCTTAAACGTGTGCTGATTCACGCACGCGGCTGCACCGCGGCACGTTTGATACGAGGAACGCAGGATGCGGGAATGGGAGTGGTTTTGGTTGCCTCGGATGCTGATATGGAAAGTTATCCTGCAACTTTGCTGCGTGAAAAAGACCGTCTGGTCTGTATTGGAGGCAACACACCGCAGGATAGTTATTTGAACGGAATGAGTGTAATCAGAATTGCAGAACATGAGGAAGTAGATGCAATTCATCCAGGCATTGGATTTTTGTCGGAATCACCGCATTACGCAAGGATTTGCCGGGAACACGGTTTTAACTTTATCGGACCGCGTGTTGCGAACATGTATAGAATGGGTAACAAGTCAAATGCAATTGCGACTGCCCGTAAATTAAAAATACCGGTTGTCCCGGGTAGTGAAGGCGCTTTAATGGATCCTGCACATGCCCTAGTTGTTGCCGAGGAAATTGGATTTCCTGTGCTGATAAAAGCGGCACACGGAGGAGGAGGAAAAGGAATTGAAGTAGTTAGAGAAGCAGGGCGCTTCAAATCAATTTTTTCACGGATGTTTCAGGAAGCCCTGAGCGCATTTGGCAACGGAGATTTGTATTTAGAAAAATTTATCGGTTCAATGCGACATCTTGAAGTACAAATAATCCGCGACATGCACGGTAATTCAAAATTATTGGGAATACGTGACTGTTCGGTTCAGCGTAATTATCAGAAACTTGTTGAGGAAAGTGCTTCCGGAATTCCGAAAAATATCAAGGATCATCTATATAATAATTCAGTTAAATTGATTGAAGAAATCGATTACATTGGTGCCGGTACTGTTGAATTTATTTATGATCTTGATCAAAAAAGTGTGTATTTTATGGAAATGAATACACGGCTGCAGGTAGAGCATCCTGTATCCGAAATGGTTACCGGAACTGATTTGGTACAGTTACAGTTGAAAGTAGCACAAGGAGACGATATTGGAGACTTTGATGTTAAACTCAAGGGTCATGCCATTGAGTTACGTGTGATTGCAGAGAAAATTGAACTCGATGATGAGGGTGAACTTCGTTTTATTCCGGATCCGGGACATGTATCTGAAGTGTATTTTCCGGAAAAAGCAAATGTGCGTGTCATTCAAACAGTTGCGTCCGGTTCTGTAGTTTCACCATTTTACGACAGTCTGATTGCGCAGATAATCTGCTGGGGGAAATCACGCAGGGAAGCAATCAGCAGTTTGCTCGAATATTTGAAGGGAGTTAAAATTCATGGTGTCTCCACTAACTTGGCTTTGAATCGGCTAATTCTGCAGGATGTAGAATTTCAAAAGGGTCGTTTCAGTACCGGATATCTGGTTGATTTGTTTGAACGGATTGATGAAAAGAAACTTCTTAGAGAATGCCATAAAGATTCAGGGACTTCTAAAAATGCTGTTGACCAGAAAGCCATTATGCTGGAAGGTTCAGATGAATTGAAGGTTCTCTCTCTGCAGATGGGTGGTTTTTACCGGGCTGCGTCACGTGAGGATGAACCATTTGTAAGTGAAGGACAGATCATTGACGTCAATCACACTCTGTGTCTGTTGGAATCAATGAAAGTCTACACGGAATTATCATTGGCAGACTACAAAAGCCCTGATGGAGAATCATTATATCTCGATGATGTGAAGTACAAAGTTACTCGGGTTATTGCCGAAGACCAGAACACTGTAAACCAGGGTGATTTGCTGTTTGTGATGCAGCCTGTGGATGCCTGATCTTGTTTCTGCTCTCATGAACGTACCTTTAACAAAAACTGTTACCCAGACATCTAGCACTACTGTCAGTTTAGAACACATTCTAAAAGTAGTATCCACTGATATTGAGTTGCTTGAATTAAAAATTTTGAATGATGTAAAGACCGATATCCCTTTGCTCAACAATGTGGCCGATCATATTCTAAGTTCCGGAGGAAAAAGGCTACGTCCCGCACTTGTACTGTTAGGTGCAGAAATGTTTGACGGCGTGGATGAACGGGTGATGCAGGCCGCGCAGGTAATTGAGTATCTACACACGGCGACTCTTCTGCACGATGATGTGGTTGACGGAGCGGAAACACGCAGAGCCAAGCAGGCAGTTTGCAAGGTTTGGGGTAATGAAGCCAGCGTTCTTTCAGGGGATTATTTGTTGTCGATGGCATTTCACCACCTCACAAAATTGCGTAATCTGGAAGTGCTAGAACTGATGTCAGAAACAACAACAAAGATGGCGCGTGGTGAGTTATTACAGTTGACACGTTCTTTTGAGGCTGCAAACGAGGAAGAATATCTTGAAATCATCATCAACAAAACAGCCTGTCTTTTTGCAACTGCAATTAAGACTGGCGCCTTACTGGCTGGTGCGTCAGGCGAATCCGCAAATAAGTTGTATGATTACGGAATGGCACTGGGAATATCATTTCAGATTGTGGATGATGCTCTTGATTATGCAGATGAAAATAAAACTGGAAAACCTGTTGGCGGGGATTTGCAGGAACGTAAAATAACTCTGCCTTTAAGTCACTTGCTGGGCCAAGCAAATGTTGCCGATAGAAAGCGTCTTGATTCGATTCTCTCCCTGCAGGAAATAGCAAAACCACAGATAGAGGAGGTGATCGCGTTGATGCGGCGCTACGGTTCTATCAATTATACTTTAGAATTTTCCAAAAAACATTCTACCGCGGCAAAACAGAGTATCGAAAATTTTGCTGAAACAGAGCTCACAAAATCCCTGTCTGATATTGCGGATTTTGTCGTTTCACGTCAACTTTGAAGAATCCTTAAATAGTTCTAATCAGCCGCTGTTGAACAGACACCGGCGTTTTTGATTTCCGGACCGCGAATTTAGCTGGAGAGGAATTTAAACTTTTTAGTTTCAGTTGCAACTGCTCTGCCTTAGAAAATATATCATCCTATTTTTTTTGCGGAGACAGTGAGTGGCGGTTGTATAGGGAACTCCAGCGGGCTGCGCGACGGGCTGCTTCTCCAAGTGATATTAGGATGTCTTCAATTTTTAGTGGTTTTTCAAAAAAATCATAAGCACCTCCCTGCATACATTGGATAACATGCGGTAATGTGCTGTGTGATGTCATCACAAATATCTGCATCAGCGAATTCATTTCCTTGATCTGCATCAATAATTCCACCCCACTCATCTCTGCCATCATGATATCTGTTATCACAACATTGAAAAAACTGCGCTGCAGTGTGTTCAGAGCCTCTTCTGCACTTTTTGCAGTACTGACGTGATATCCGGCTTTTTCCAGAGACTGTCGGAGAACCATCCGGATATTTTCGTCATCATCCACCACCAAAATGCTTAAATCTAAATTAGTTGTTTTTTTCATGAAATTTTCTTTAAGAACTTAAAGATTCTTTTGCTGTTTTACTGAGTGAACTTATAAATGCAGCACGATCCGGTGCCACCATAGCGGCATTACCGATCAGCGCGGCATCACAGGGAATCTTCAGCAGACTTTGGATATCCTCCTTAGAATAGACGCAACTGGCGCTGATCAACAGTTTTCCGGGCTGTTTTTTCCAACTTCTTAATTCCGGATTACGTTCCCACCACGATGAAATTATATCCACACTGCCAAGATCATATGTTTTAACCGGTTCTTCCGGAATTGCGGCAATTGCTCTATTGTTGATCATTAAAATGTCCGGATTAACCGCAAGTGCCCTTGGCAGTTCTGTCTCCAGCGAACATTCCACAACGGCCTCCAGACCGATTGTTTTAGCTTCAGCAATTATTTTAGCTAATTCTGCCTGCTGAAAATAATAGGCCAGAATTAATGCCGCGCTCGCACCGCGTAAACGTCCCTCCAACAGTTGGTATGGAGTTATTATGAACTCTTTATGCAACAAAGGCAAAACAGTAGCCTCACGTACAATTTCGAGAGTTTCAAGGGAGCCGCCGAACCAGTTTTCATCAGTAAGAACAGAAATAGCTTTTGCACCTCCGGATTCATAATCACGCACTACTGCTTCCGGATCCAGTCTCTCAACATTTTTGCGCCCGGGTGCTTTCGATTTTACCTCAGCAATTATAGATATTGATTCGTCAGGAGCTCTTAATAAAGCAGCGCGAAAATCTGTTGCATTTCCGAGTGCTTCTGCCTGGCCGCGTAAATTATTTTCAGAAATAATTTTCCGGCGTTGAGCAACTTCTTTTAATTTAAGATCGTGTAATTTATCTAAAAATGTTCTCATTGTTATGCTGATTTACAAAGTGGAAAACCATGATGCAGAAATAGTCAAAGTCAGCAACAGAAGTTATACAATCGCTATGCCTTTATCCTTCACCCATTTCACAATATCAATTCCCTTTTACAATAAACTAAATTAATAGTTCATGTCCTTATTTGTCTTATCTTTAGTTCTTTTTTCAGCGTTCATGCACGCTGGCTGGAATTTGTTTCTTAAAAAAAGTCCGGATCGTCTGGTAACAATGACAACATTGCATCTTGTCAGCGGTGTTATCGGAATTGCTGCATTACCGTTTCTTCCGACCCCATACCCTGAAAGCTGGCCCTATATTTTTGCTTCTGTGATACTGCATTTAGGTTACCAGCTTTTTCTGGTTAAAGCATATATTTATGGAGATCTTGGGCAAGTATATCCAATTGCAAGGGGACTCTCACCACTCTTACTAGTTTTCGTTTCAGTGTTTTGGATTGGTGAAGAACTTAGCACAAAAATGATGATTGCTATTGGGCTGATCACTATGGGGATATTCAGTCTGATGTTTCGCGGGAAAATATTTTTTGACCATTCTTTCCGTCCTGTTTTTTATGCTTTGTTAACAGGAAGTTTCATTGCCGCTTACACACTTGCAGATGGACTAGGAGTTCGTTTTTCCGGAAATGCTGCTTCATATGTACTTTGGTTAATGGCATTAGAGTGCTGGCCTTTGTTGGCAATTACGCTTTACCTGCGTAAACGGACGGTTCTGAGTTCCCTACGGCAAAACTGGAAATTTGCTGTACCGGGAGGCATTTTGTCAGTTTCTGCATATGGAGTTGTGGTCTGGGCCATGCAGCATTCTCCTATTGCTCTTGTATCGGCACTCAGGGAAAGCAGTGTGGTAATTGCGGCTTTGATGAGCATCTGGATTCTTAAAGAGAAAACTACAGCAAAACATCTAGTCTCGGTTACAATGGTAGCCGCGGGAGTGATACTGACTCGTATATGAGTTTCGCATATTTTCCTCAAAAATTATAAATTAATCCTTCTGGTCTGCATATTGCAGAATTATAAATAAGACCTCATTTGTAGCAGTTAATAAATGTTGGTGATTAACTTATATTTCAATAACATAGAAGGAGATAACATGAGTATTTCACGCGATCAAATCAATGAAGCAATGTCTAGATTCATGGGCTGTGGAGGTTCAATTCGACGTTTTGAAAGAGTAGTTGGTGAACCGATTCTGGGCAGTGATATTTGGCTGACAGAGGACACTATGGAACTCGTCGAAACACATGATTTTGATTTACTGGGATAATTGCCCGGTATGAATTATTTTTGTGTATGAGTAATAGTCAGGCAATCAAATTAAAAAAGTATAAAAGAATATTTTAACTACTTAGGAAAATTATGGATATTTCAAGTGATCAGCACAACGAAGCAATGGCCAAATTTTTAGTCAGTCGCTATGAACGGGTTGTTGGCGTCACTGTCATGAGCAATGAAACTTGCCAATATGAGAGTACCTTAGAACGTATACAAACACATGATTCTGATTTTTTTGGATAGTAGTTCAAATTAAAGCGAATTTTTGTTTACAGGTCTATCCCGTTCAGATTTCATGAGAGCTATTCAATACGCCATCATAGGCGGTACCGGTGTTTATGACAGCGGTGCAGCCTCAGATAATGTTTTCGTGCAAACGGAATTTGGTGAGGTTGAAGTAGATATTGCTGAAGTTCAAGGAAACTCTATTGCGTTCCTTGCACGTCATGGCAAGCAACATGGAATCCCTCCCCACCGCATCAATTACCGTGCAAATTTAAAAGCATTGCAGAAGATTGGAGTTAATCAGATTTTTGCAACTGCTGCTGTTGGTTCTTTAAATCCGGACTTCCCTACTGGCTCACTGGTTTTGCTCGCTGATTTCCTGGATATGACAAAACAACGTCCGCTGACATTTTTTGAGGGTGGTTCCGACGGAGCAAAGCACGTCAACATGGATGATCCGTATTGCGTAAATTTACGGCAAAAGTTGGGAGAGACAGCAATTCAGCATAAAGTTCATTTCAAAGGCGATGCGGTTTATATCTGCACAGAAGGACCGCGTTTTGAAACTGAAGCAGAAATAAAGATGATGAGACAATGGGGGGCAGATGTTGTTGGAATGACTAGTGTACCGGAAGTTGTATTGGCCAAAGAACTTGGGATGTGTTATGCGTCAGTCGGGTTTGTGGTTAATATGGCCACCGGAATGGAAAGCGGCCCCATTCAACTGGCAGAAATTGAAGAGA
>Ga0208409_1001390_pt1 | contig 9895 bp, 3 predicted proteins | sample ETNtaG_29_FD_185784 | JGI IMG/M metagenome (GOLD analysis project Ga0208409, IMG submission 185784) | Marine microbial and viral communities from oxygen minimum zone, Eastern Pacific Ocean - ETNP201406SV201 (SPAdes) (version 2) | ecosystem: Environmental > Aquatic > Marine > Oceanic ...
TTGGAATAATCAATCCTGCGCCAAATGAAATATCCTCCTCTTCCTTATTGATTTTGTAACCACTACGTAGAAAAAACATATTAGAAAAATTATATTCTAATCCTGTGGAAATATTTTCTGCATTATCTACAGGATGATTCAATTGTATTGCAATGAGCAAAGATTGACGCTGGGACTGCCACATATCCATGGCTGCGCCTACACGAAAAACTGTTGGCGGTGAAAAAGATTCAAATTCAGTGGTTACGATATCTTCTTCACCTGTTTCTGTATCCAATATTTGCTTTTCATAGGTACCCTCTGGTTTTGCCTGTGGACCAAAATGAGATAAGGATGCTGAAAAACGTAAAGATCTAAAACCAGTCCAATAAAATGTGCCCATATCCATCATAGCAGAACTCATTTTGTGTCCGGCCAGGTTCTCTTCTACCTGTTTAAGCGTTATACCAAAACTGAAGCGATCGGTCATTTTTGCCCCATATGTCAATGCCACAAATTTATCCTGGAAGGTAAAATAGTTACCTGTGCCATGGGGTAGGTATTCCGTGGTCTCTTCCATGGGAGACATATGTAAAACACCAAAAGACAGCCCCGCAAAATGTCTACCTTTTATTTTGCGTGTTACACTAAAATAATCATAGTTGATCTCTGCTGGCCATTGTATCCGGGATGCTGAAAATTCTGTCTGATTAAATTGGGCAATGGCACCAGGGTTATAATATGTTGAAGCGGCATCTTGCTGCAGGGCTACCACCGCTTCACCCATACCCACAGCCCGAGCACTAACACCGATTTTCAAGAATGTAAAGACCGATGTTCCGGCCCGCTGACCGCCCAAGATAGGAAAGAAATTTTGCCCATGGACACATGTAAAAAAAAGCAGAATTAATATGAATTTTTTCCGTATCAAAAGATAACCTGTAATCCCAATTCTATTGTACGTGGTTTGCCATTTCGTGATGGATCATAATTCGGATTCGGTCTACCAATCATGCTGTAAGGAATGATTTCACCGGGGTTATAACCATGCCCTGTATATGGATTAATCCGTCGTGGAATCTGTTCATCAAATATATTTTCAAGCTCCAAATACAGTTTATATTTCAATCCTGTAATGTTAAATGTTTTGTGAAGTTTCACATCCATCATACTGTACCCGTTTACATTTTCCATGCCGAGCTTTTTAAATAATTCCGGTGTGTATTCACTGAAATTTGCGTAAGGATTATCCCCATCTCTTGGACCAACATAATAGGGAACACCTTCCACATATCGAATGCCGTCTTCATAATCATTCGTACCCGGAATTGATCGAGTATATCGTCTGCCGGTGCCAAACTCTATACGTAGAGCCACTCCCCAATTTGCAGGATGGTTATAGTAAATATTGCTGAAGAATTGAAGCGGTTTATCCCAACTCATGAAATTTTCACCCAACGGCTTTTCATTCAAAGCGCCTGCTTGCACAAGAAGATTATCCAATGGAGTTGAGCTTTTGCCGGTTATGATGGAATAATTAAAGTTCAAATCCACATACCACCGTTTAAACACTCTGCTTTTCAGGATCATTTCTATTCCGCGAGCACGGGCATAGTCTGCATTGAAATACATATTAAACCGTAAATGAGCATATTTCGGGTTGGAAGGAGTGATGGTCTGTGATGTCTCATAATCGAACATATCCTTCCAATAGGCCTTCAATTCCAATACCTGATCTTCACTGAAACGGTGTTTTATTCCTAACTCATATTGAACGGTTGTTTTGGAATTCAAATTTGGATTGCCAAAGACCTGATAAGTCGATTGTGAAACCGAATTCAATTTGGCATAAACATATTGAAATGTGGGCAATTGTGAAAAATGACCATAATAAAAATACAGTACATCGTTATCAGTGACAGGGTGGGAAATGCCAAAACGGGGACTAAATCTTCCTTTGCCTTTATAACCGAACAGATCAAATGTTTCTTCGTTAAATTTTTCACGGGCAGCATCTGTAATAATCACTGTATTTGGATTATTTATGGCATCTTCAACGTATTTCCCCGGGAACCAGTAATCATAGCGCATACCCACATTAACGGTCATCCCCTCAAATGTGATACGATCCTGAGCGTAAAATGCACCAAATGTGGTATACGTACGATACATATCATAGTTTGCGCCAAAACCGGAAGTACCCGCCCAAGGTTCGTCAATATCAAGAACCTGAATTTCTGTTAGTGTATTTTCAACACCGGCTTTGATCTTATGTCGGTTTTGGGTTCGGTAAACCCAATCGGCATCAAATCGATAATTATCACTGGACACATCATACCATTCCGGCGCAAATCCTGTATCATAAAATTCATCCCCGTAGGTAATAGAAATATTTCCATCCTGATCAACAACTGTATAGTTTATGGGATCAAGATCCAGGCGCTCATCATATTCCGTCCAGTGCAAATCTTGTACTGCGCTATGTTCTAAAGTTAGAAATCTGCCCAAGGTAATTTCATAGAACGAACGGGTACTCAAAGTATGGGTCCAGTTCATGTTCAGCAATCGAGTTTCACGCGTAATGGTATTATAATTATCCAGGATTTGCTGATAAGTGTATGGATAATAGGTTGATGAGAATGCCCGCGGCATAAAGTAACCTTGATTGATATTCAGCGACATATCATAGGATATGCTAAATTTCTTCTTTGGAGTAATTCCCCACGTCAGTTTATAAAGTCCATGCCAGTCATTATTTTCTCTTGATGCTAAAGAAGCTAGAAAATCATCTTGTGCATTGTCTTCCATTCCGGGTACGGACCAATAGCGATGAGGATATAGTTGGGTTGATGTGGGCAAATTGCTGTCGTACATTTTTCCGTAACCATTGATAAAAATTGAAAATGATCCGGGAAGATCGAACCCTAGTTTTGGTAAAAGTAATTCCAGAATTGGATCGGGCCCCCCCACATTGAACTCTACCCTGTCGGTGGAATAATGATTTAATACATCTTCATCCATGCCCCAATTATCACTAGCGTATTTAAACGAACCTTCAAAATGTTTTCGTCCTTCTTTTAAGCGAATATTTATAACACCAGACATAGCTTGTCCATATTCTGCATTATAACCACCAGTTACAATCTCTAGATCCTGTATAGCTTCCGGATTTATAAAGAGATTTCCTGAATAACCGGACAGGGGGTCTTTCACGGATTGACCATCAACAATAAACATACTTTCATCAATGCGTCCGCCACGAATATGAATTTCATTATCCTGTGTTGTAACACCAATCTGTTCAGATAAAATATCTTCGACACTGGAAACAACTTTATTGGAAATATCATCACTGGAAACACGAACAACACTTGACGTTTCATCTACGTCAAAAAGTGGTTTTGAACCTAAAACAACAATTTCTTCACCGAGCGTTAAAACTGTTTCTTCCATTTGGTAATCAAGGACTGTTGTTTTACCGGGATCAACTTTTATCCCTGTTTGGAGTAAAATTTTATAGCCAATTATGGATGCTTCAATATTATAAGTGCCGGCAGAAATCCCGGAAATATAATAATGTCCGTTTAAATCTGAAGCTGCGCCATAATACGTTCCCTTTACAATTACATTCACACCTGCTAAAGGATTATGTGTTTTACCATCAAGTATTGTACCGGAGACAATCCCATTGTTTTGAGCTATTAACCAAAAAGGAACAAGTAAAATAAACCAGCGAAGTTTCATTCTGCAAATTCAACATTAATTAGATAGTTCAGAAAGTCAAGATAATTACCATTGCCATCTAATAATGGGTCATAGCCGTTATGCACTGGTAATGATAAAAGGACAGCTTTTCCAGCTGATAGCGGATACTGAAATTGATAGACTCCACAAACATTCGGTGTCCCGACCCACTCATCAAATTGATCTTCCGGTAACTGAAGACGATATAAGCTTCGAAAGTTTGGATCATCTTCATTTTCAAATCCTTCTAGATCAAGATATATCCCTTGTTCATCGTCAGTGCGCAAATCCAAAGTAGAATCAACTTGTGAATAAAGTGTTCTATTAGGAGAAATTTGAGCGTATTGACCCGTAAGAGAAATAATTGAATCAATTGGAAACCAGGTAAAACTTGTGTCCTTAACTTCGGCTGCTGAAATGAAAAAATTACCCCCATTGAGAATATAATTCGTAATACTTGCACTCGCATCATTATACAATGAAATACCTGTATAAGCGCTATTCCAGAAAACATATTTAAAATATCCTAAATTAGCCTTTATATCATTGGATGAATAAGGCAATGCTTGGCCTAACTCCCAAACTGAATAATTATTTTCGCCAACAAGAGTATCTAGAACACTTTTATACCATGTCATTGCATTATTTTGTGAATCTTGGACAAAATCATCAACCAGTAATAAATCTCCTTTAACAGGAATTACTTTCCAATAATCAGGTTCTTCATTGTTTGTAGTATCTGGGAAAAATATCAAATTACTTTCAGCACCCGCTACATCTTCTGCTTTTAAATAAAACACATGAAAACCGGGTTCAATTTCAGTTAGTGTTAAACTGGGACTAGAAACTTCATCAATTGGAATCCAGCATGTATCGCATGTATCATCTAATGCATAATAAATATACGCAACACTTTCCAATCCATCTTGATCATATAAATCCCACACAAACGTTCTGGTAGGGAAGGTAAGACTTGTATCTCCTTGTATGTTGTAAACTTTTGGATTACTGTTAAATCTAAAATGTATTTCAGGAGCCGAATTTTTTATAGGTAAGGTAAGTTTTGCAGTGGTTTGGTCCTCCAAACTATCATTATCAATAGCTTTAACTTCGAAACTGAAAACATCTAAATCAGTACGAATCGGGATATAAAATAATCCCTCTTCTTCAGTTGTATAGGTCCATGAAGTATCGGAACTCCACTTGTATTTATATCCAATAACATTGCCATCTTTATCTTCTCCCCACCAATGTAACTGCTGCATACTTGTTGTAATAGTTGTAAAAGCATAATCTAGAGTATCCCACACTATTCCCGGTGACGGTTCTTCATCTATGGCATAGGTATACTCCCCGCTCGTAGAGTCGTAATGTGCAAAGATTGTATCACTAGCAATTAAAGATAAATAAGTTTCAGGATATTCATTTTCATAAAAAATAGACGGATCCTCATATTCCCAAAGGGAACAGGAAACAAAAAACAATATTGTTATAAATCCCAGCCGTTGCATAAGTAAAAAACCTTCCGAAAGTTTTCAAACCTTCGGAAGGTTTAATCTGATTATCTAATTAAAAGCATTTTGTGATGATCAATGAAATCACCTGCTTTGATTCGATAAATATACATTCCTGATGCAGCATCGATACCTTTATCATCTAACCCATCCCAGTTAATGATATGGTGTCCCGCATCCATTCTGTCAGAAACTAATGTGCAAACTTTTCGGCCTAATACGTCATAAATCATTAGTTTCACATTGGAATTTTCAGCCAGTTGAAATCGAATCCGTGTTTCCGGGTTGAATGGATTGGGAAAATTAGGATAGAGTGCAAATTCCTTTGCAATACCATAAAAATCATCATCTATACTCAATTGACCCAAATCAGCCATATCTCTAACTTCTATTTTATAAGTACCAAAACTGAAATTGAAAATTCCAGTTACTGTTTCTAAAGTAGATCCAACTTCAAGGCCGCTTAAAAAATTATCAGCCTCCATGGTGGACATATCATCATCCATTAAACAACTAATACCAGAGTCATCTTTGATGGACCAATCGTATACAGTAGTTCCTGATGATGACATATTTATTGAGGTAACATCCACATTGGAAACTGTAACAAGACATCCTTCATATGCCTCCGGTTCATCAGAATCCTGTGCTAAATCAGCAGTGCTGACTAATAGTGGTGATATAACATTATCAGTACTCATAATAGTTACAGCAGTTACACTGTCAAGGTTCGTACTACCGTAATGTTCGTATACTTTCCCGGTCGTCGTTATTTCATCACCTCTGGCTAATCCCGGTAAATTATAACCATCAAAAAAGATACCAGACCATTGAGCACTTGCACTTTGCATAGCATAGGAATTGTATGAGCCTGTGGAATGATCCAGACTATCAACAGTTACTATTCCCGTTAAGGTTACACTGCAATCAATATAAGGAGAGACACCTGAAGGCCAAGGAGAATACTGAATATCATAAATGGTTAAATCACCATTTTTAGATATATAACCCATATAATTTCCAACTTCAATATTTGGAAAATGTGAGGATTTAATTTCAATTTGATCTATGCCATCATCGTAAGCTGAAATATAGTATTCGACAAAGACATCATCACTTGAAGAAGATGGTATATCTCCCGACCAGATATCATCAGCGCCAGGACTACTCATGGCAACAGAATCCCAAACTCCACCGTCATATCGAAAATGGACAAATGCTTGGGAAATTGTGGAATTATCTGTAATCATAGTCGAAACCTGCACTTGATCTGAAGGGCTCACAACACAAGGTTCTCTATGAACTTCTGCAATAATCGGAGGACCGGCACCGAACGTAATATCTGATGGATAATTTGGTTCTAGTTTATAGGCTGTTGAATCACTATAATATCCATGACGATGATAAACCCAACCTCTAATGGATTCAACAAATGAACCAACGGGAGGTCTTTCCCAGCCAGTCCATTCTTCTGATTCAGAATTTGTTCCGATTTTAATTTCACCACTTCCATCATCTATTGTCCATTGACCGTAATCAAGATCATTTCGGATGACCATTGCATTATTTATTTCAATCCATACTGCTCCCCATTGTTCTGCTGTTAAAGGAACTCTTATGTCACCTGTATTAATCGTATCCACAGGAACAGCTGTTGGATCAAAGCCAAGTACTTGAATGGGTTGAGTAATATCAATTTCCGTAACATTGCCATCATAGGAATCATGACCATATTCACTAATTAAACCTGTTGCTCTTATTTTTCTACCTATGGGCTGACTGCCTAAAGCTGCCGGTTCTGCACTATAGCAAACCATACCACTCCAAGGTCCTCCATTGTAATCTTCAAAAATAAGTTTTACTCCCGTACCGGCATAGGCTAACCCTGTAGCAACGGTAACAATGCCTTCCACGGTGAAAGTATCTCCTTCCATATAATAGGACATGTCGGAAACATTGTCGTCAGCCACTTTCAGTAAATCACTGTACAATACCTGATTTATCCTCTGGATTCGGGTAACACCTTCTTCCACAACATCGCGAGCTAATCTGGGTTCAAGTTTTGCATCACTATATGTGTAAGTCATAACACCGGCAACACCAGCCAATGCCTGCCCGCTTTCAGGAAAATAATAATAATCCCAAATATCATCTACACGCAGGGAATTGGTCCCATCCGTAACTAACCATTCACCATTACCAAGATCAGGATCGTCAACAGTAACACTATCTACTTTTACCAAACAGCCTTCATATGCTTCAGCATCCGTCCCGCCTGTCATTACCTGTCCGGGTGTAACAACGGTCGGACTGATCATATTAACAGCAGGCCCATGAATAATCACCTCTGATACATCCACGATCTCGGTAAGTCCATCATCACATGTAGAACAATAATACTCGTCCACTGTTCCGGTAACTGTAACGCTGTCACCCTCAGCTACAGAATGGACAACACCTGCAGTCGTTGAAAAATCAAACGTATCCCAACCATTTGAATTATAAGCAACGATACCATTCCAAGGTCCAACTGCATCTTGTACATTGAGATATTTATTTCCGCTACTTCCCCAGAATTCAGCTGTAACAATACCGCTAATCGATACTGTTTGGCCGTCTAATGGTGAATCACCTGAAGCATCGGTTGTGTATTGAATATCATATATTGCTGTAATATCCCCTCCTGATGGAATTACTAAATAAGAAGATTCATCAGATGTAGTGCTGTTACCCTCATTATCAACAGCAGTAATGGAGAACGAAACAGTCGTTCCTGAAGGTTGAGCAGGTATTGTTCCGGCATATGTATCACTTGATGTATTGGACATTGTTACATCTATATTACCTGAGCCTGCATCATATGTGAGGGTAGCACTGGCAATCGTTCCATTATCAGTGATTATTGCAGAAACGATCACATCATCCGCATCTGTAGGGGATGTTGGATTCAAAGATATAGTTGATATTGAAGGTGAATCTCCGGTTAAATCGATATCAATATTATCTCGAGGAATCAATTTATAATTACTATAAGAATAATTTAAAGGACCTGTAATAGACGAAATGAAATCACCATTAGTGGGCGAATAAGTATAGTTCCCGGCATTATCAATCACTAAAGTATCTACTCCAACATTAACTTTCCACTCACCAAAACCGGCATCATCATCTGCAACAGTAATATTTTCAATTGAAATCAATACGCCTTCCCATGGCTCCCAATCTGTCTGGTCCAATGTTAATACTTCAGCAGTGGGGAGTGTCACATCTGTGCTAATAACAGTAATATTGGTAACACTTTCAATTTCCGTTTTACCATAATATTCTACGTATGTACCTGTTACAGAAATACTGTCTCCACGATTAACGGAAAACCCTGTAGAATACACATTAATACCTGAGTATTGTCCTGTACCTTCTTGTAAATAAAAGGAGGCGCTTCCATCTGGTGTTTCACCCGATCCTGCGGTAACAACTCCCATTATTGTTACAATAGTACCCTCGGCGACTATACCAGTTTGAATATTTTCAATGGGTGTAGCAGATGGCAGTGATGCAACCGTAAATGAAACGGTATCTGCCACATGTGGGCTTAAGTTTGCATGACTGTCATCTACCAGCCAAATGATAAACGTATGGGATGTTTCTGATAAACCTGTCAATGCAATATCATCAGTTGTATACTGCATAACCGTGGTACCGGCATCCAATGCATAGTGTATATGTCCATCCCCACTACCTGATGTTCCTACTGTAAAATTGCTGGCATCAAAAGATATTGTTACATCGGAAGAATACAAGGTTGATCCATCGGCGGGACTTGTGATAGAAATCGAAGGATCTACATGTGGATGTGACCCGAGAGTTTCAGGTGTATAACTATTTGTTGGTGGAAGATCTACAAGCCATTCTGAATTATCTACACTGGTTCCTGCCGAAGATGCCCAATCTGTATTACCAGATGTTACCAACGCTTTTCGTATTAAAGTGTGATCTTTGGTTGCATTAACAACGCCTGCCACATCCCAACCAGTGCCGGGATCATTATCAGGTACTCCAATGACATCAATCAACTCAAAAGTACCTGTACCATTGTCTTTTGCTAATCCGACAGCATCGTCACCATTATAGTGCACAGCGCTCTCATAAGCTAATGCAAGATCCGCTTCATCTAATATGGCTTGGCTAGCAGCATCTGCAGCAATCACGTATACGTCTCCATTTACCAATGTCCCTGATAATGAATGTTGTCTCTCAACCTTCCAATCACTGCCATTATTAGAACCCCAAACTTGGTAATTAGATAAATCAATATCACTCCCTGTCCCATTATATATTTCTATATATTTATTACTACCTTCTGATCCTTCTGCATATTCTGATAAAAACAGATCCGTAGTCTGACCAATTGCTAACGAACAAATCGTTAAAATAATAACTGTTAATCGATTCATTTTGAACTCCTTTTTCATTTTTCATTTACTTTATGATCAAAAATTTACCTTCTTTGATATCACCATAGGATAAGCTCTCATTATCCAAATTTTCAACTGTAAACAAATACAAACCCGATGCGGCTGCCTGGTCGTGGCGGGTAATAAGATCCCAGGCATGCTCACCACCGCTGAACTGCGGGTTCTTTCGGTCATCAATATTTT
>Ga0208409_1001394_pt1 | contig 9884 bp, 9 predicted proteins | sample ETNtaG_29_FD_185784 | JGI IMG/M metagenome (GOLD analysis project Ga0208409, IMG submission 185784) | Marine microbial and viral communities from oxygen minimum zone, Eastern Pacific Ocean - ETNP201406SV201 (SPAdes) (version 2) | ecosystem: Environmental > Aquatic > Marine > Oceanic ...
AGCTTAACGAATTACTTGTTATATCATGCTTTTAGTTGTTTTAAATTTCTATTGCAGAATCTGGCTCATGTTGAGCATCGGCAGCAGAACCGCGAGGGCGATAAAGCCTACAGCTCCGCCGAGAATCATAATCAAGGCTGGTTGTAAGAGTGTTGTCAGGGCCTCGAGCAGGGAGCTTACTTCTTCCTGCATCCGGTCAGCAACTTTTTCCAGCAGTTCATCCACACGTGCGGCTTCTTCTCCGATTGAAACGACGTGACGCACATATTCAGGGAAATAATCAATCCGTGCCATAGCCGCGGAAAGAGGAACACCTTTGTTGTTAACATCAGTAATCAGTTGATCCAACTTGCTGATGAATATTTTATTGGCGACAACGTGTTTCGAAATTTCAAGAGCAGTTTTTAAATCAACCCCGCTTTTAAGCAAAGTACCTAATGTCTGACAGTAACGAGCAACCATTACTTTAATCCGCAAACGACTCAGCAGTGGCAGTTCAAGTTCAATCCTGTCTTTCCACAAACTCCCGCGGTTGCTCCCGAAAAATGAGATGATTCCAACCACAATTCCTGAAGTTATGAGCAACAGCAGAAACCAGTGATCCACCACAAAATCGCTGACTCCCATTAAAATACGGGTTGGCAAAGGCAGTGCTTCTTCCTGACTTTCAAAAATGCGAGTGATTTTAGGTACGATCGACGTGACCATAAAAATGACAACAGCCAAACCAAAAACCATCATGAAAGCAGGATAGATAAGCGCGCCCTTTAGTTTGGAGAGCATACGTTCCTGCGATTCATAGTAGTCCGCAAGGCGTCTCATTATTAAACCCAGATTTCCTGCGTTTTCTCCGGAGCGTACCATACTGACATACATGGTCGGAAAAACATGAGGATACCTTTCCATTGCTCCCGCAAGTGATCCGCCTTCCACCACACGTCCACGTACATCCGAAAGAATACTTTGAAATCCGGAATCCCCAGTTTGTGGAATAATCAGTTGAAAAGCTTTGTCATAAGGAATAGCTGCGTCAAGCAAAATTTCCAACTGTCTTGTGAATTGAGTGAGAGCTTTTCCGGAAACACCTTTCCGAAAAGAAAATTTCGGTATTTTTATTTTAGTAGATTTTTCACCTCCGGGAAGTTTTACACCTGTAAAACGACTGGTACGGATTTCTTTAGGGAAAAGATCTTTGCTGCGTAAATATTGACGCACCTCTGTCTCTGTTGCCGCATCCTTTGTGCCTTTGTGTAAAGTGCCTTCTCCATCAAAGGCCTGGTAGTTGTAAATTGGCATTTCCAGTTATTGCTTCAAAAAAGTCTCGAGTGTCCCTTTCACATTTTGCAGGGAATTGGTGTCGTCTGGATTCACACGAGCTTTTGATGAGCTCACATTCCATTTCCATTGATTATCAGGATCTTCACTCATGATCCCCTGCTGTCCACGTCCATCAGGTGCGTATTCCGCTTCTGCCAGTGCATATCCCTGACCGGCGCTTTTTGTACTTGCTTCTAAAACTACAGAAACATACTCATATTGCGGATTGTCTGGATCATCCGATACCTGGCTGGCTTGAATTTGTTTAGCAGCATTCATCGCAACACGGGCACGATCGCGAGCGGTCAGTGCTTCCGGAGCAACAATACTTACCCGCAAACGTGACCGTGTAGAACTGCTTTGATCCTCAATCAACAACACCTCGTAAGGCGGAATTGCGCTTTTAGTGCTGGAAGTATTTATTTTCCGGTCAGCCAACTGAGTCAACAATAACAGCAGCAGTGCCAGCAGGAATCCAATTCCGAGCAAACTCCAGCGTTCCCAGCGGTGTTTTAAAAAAGGTAAAGAACGACGCAAACGCAGCATCAGCGGAGGAAAAAACGGAATGCTCCACGCGACAAGCAGCCCTCCTGCCCAGGGTGAAAAAAATAGCAAGCCGAGGCCAAGACACAATGTTAATGTTGCTATAGCCCAACCCATCGTATTATCTTCGGTTTGTTCTGAATCCCGTTCTGCAGTTTCGTCGGCAGAGTCACTTGCATTGTTATTGATACTTTTCACTAAGGGCGGAAGTTCAGGGACGTTCTCTACTGCCAGTGGTAATTTTGGTGATTCCTTCTCACTCTCTTTTGCAACGAGATAAATGGAAGTACACCAGGTGTTTGCAGAATATAAAGTTGCTTCACACTTTGGATTTGGTACAGGTAAATTTTGTAATGCTTTTTCAAGCGGCAGGACGAGGTTGTGCATTTTCCTGCAGGAAGCAGAACAGCCGGTGGCGTTTATTTTAACCTTCGTTTTCCCTTTTTGCTCAAGATCCAGCAAACGTGATTTGTGTGATTTTTGTTGGTATTCAAAGGAATTCTGACCAAGTTTATCCTTAAAGATTGCCATGTTCCAAAAGAGCATCTGTAACATTTCATAGCTGAGAGCCTTTTTTGTTAGATCTTGAAAAAGCTCCCAAATGACATCATTATCATTAACTTCAGTCTCTGCAGATTTAGCAAGTCCTCTCTTTTTTTCTACAAACTCTTTGGAAGTGATTCCAAATGCACGTAACTCTTCGGGAATGCTGACAGCCATTTTAGACAGGGAAATAAGGTTTTCGCTTAACTGTTGACGGTTGGCAGTTCTAACCGTAAACTAGAGACTGCCAATCACATTAATTATACACAAGGAGTTTAATATGGCAATGGACTATCCTTCATTGAGAAGTATTAGCGGATTTTCATGGCTGGGTATAAATCTTGGAATTAAGGACGAAACATTAGATTTTGGCGTAATTGTATCAGAGTGCGAATGTTCCGCAGCAGGTGTTTTTACACGCAACAATCTTCCGGGGGCACCTGTAATTGTAGGCAGAGAAAATATAGAAAATGGGCGTCTGCAGGCAATTGTGGTTAATTCAAAAACAGCGAATGTCGCCACCGGCAAGGCAGGAATTGAGGATGCAAAAAACATGTGCCTTTGGACCGGAGAAGCTTTGAATATTGCTCCGGAGCTGGTATTGCCCTCTTCAACAGGTGTCATTGGTCAACGGCTGCCTATCAAAAAAATTCACGAAGGCTGTAAATCAATTGCTGAAAATCTAGCTTCATCTCCGGAACATATTGAAAAGTTTGCACGTGCAATCATGACTACAGATTCACATCCAAAATGGAGCTCCTGCAGCGTTGGCAATGCAACAATCCTTGGAGTTGCAAAAGGTGCAGGAATGGTAGAACCTAACATGGCAACCATGCTCAGTTTTTTTGTGACCGATGCCCAACTGAATTCTGAAGGACTGCAGGCTATCCTCCGACGAGTTGTTAATAAATCCTTCAACCGTATTTCAATTGATACTGATACTTCTACAAGTGACACTGTAGTCATCATGGCCAATGGACTTGCAGGACCAGTAGACACTGAAAAATTTGAAGCAGCTTTTACAAACAGTGCTATGCAGTTAGCAAAAGAAATTGCCCGTGACGGCGAAGGTGCTACTAAGCTGATCGAACTCACAGTTTCAGGCGCGGAATCTCAGCCAATGGCTTTGCAGATTGCCAAGTCAATTATCAACTCCCCACTGGTCAAAACGGCAATTCACGGCGCAGATCCTAACTGGGGACGTTTTGTGATGGCGGTCGGAAAGGTCTTTGAATATCCTGTGTCTTTAGCGGATTTGTCAATTCATTTTAAAAAAGGCGCTCAGATTTTAACGGTTAATGCGGAAATCCTCGATGCAGATGAAGTTGATTTGGATGCTATTTCAGCGCTTCTCCAAAATCAGGAAATCTTTATAGAAGTTGTAGTTGGTAGCGGAAATTTTTCTGAAACAGTTTGGGGTTGTGATTTAACAAAAGGCTATATTGATGAGAATGCTTTTTACACAACTTAACAACAGGCTGATTCAGTAATTATCGGCCGGAAGGCAATGCGTGGAATTCAGACCTATCACAAAACCAGTAAGTATAATTCATGAATAATAATTTGCAAAACAGCAACGAGCAAACAGCAGCCAACAAGTCCAGAACCGGAATTTTACTGATCAATCTTGGCACACCAGACGCTCCGCGTACGCCTGAGGTTCGTGCATATTTAAGAGCACTGCTTTCCTCTGATAGAGTTTTGGATATAAATCCCGTCGGACGCTGGTTATTGCTTAACCTGATTATACTCCCTTTCCGACCCCGGAAGTCTGCAAAAGCCTACCGAGAAATCTGGATGGAAGACGGTTCTCCGCTGTTAGTCTATAGTCAGAAATTAAAAGATGCACTCATAGAACATTTTTCTGAAGAGAACATTTCCGTTGAATTAGGTATGCAATGCGGAAATCCTTCTATAAAAAGTGCAGTGGAACGTCTGCGCAAAGAAGAATGTGACAGGATTATCGTTTTACCGATGTATCCACAGTATTCATCCAGTACCTACGGTTCTGCAGTTGAAGATCTTTATAAAGAAATTTTGCATGACTGGAATATGCCTCAGTTGCAGATTATTCCACCTTTTTTTTCAGATTCACGTTTTATAGAGGCGTGGGCAAAAGTTGGATCACCTTTCATAGAAAATAAACCTGATCATGTGCTGTTCAGTTTCCATAGCCTTCCAATAAGACATTTGGAAAAAAGTGACCCCAGCGGAAACTGGTGCAAAAATAATCACGAATGCTGTATCGAATTGGTAAATGAGAATCGTAACTGCTACAGCGCACAGTGTTTCCATACTGCAAAATTAATCGCTGAACGATGCAATCTATCTGAAGAGAAATGGTCTGTAAGTTTTCAGTCAAGATTTGGACGAGAGGAGTGGATCAAACCTGACACTGAAAAGCATCTCGCCAGACTTGCAGAAAATGGAGTTAAGAGAGTTGTCGTTTTTTGCCCTGCATTTGTCTCAGACTGTTTGGAAACATTAGAGGAGATCGGAATCCGCGCGGCAGAACATTTCCGCAAACATGGAGGAGAAGAGCTGAAACTGATCCCATCACTAAACGACCATCCTGAATGGGTTCATACTCTGACCTCAATTATCCGGCAACAATTAGCCGGATAAAAATTATTTTTTCTTCAACAAATAAACTTTGGCACTCATACCTGCTCTTAATTTTAGTCCCGGATTTGTGGCTATTACATATAGTGGAAAACGTCCTGTTTCAGGATCTGCAGTCCATGAGATGCGTTCAATTTTTCCGGTAAATTCTACGTCACGATAACTTGGTGTCGTAAATAAAACTGCTTGGCCGACGCTTATCATAGGCAAATCTTCTTCTGCCATTTGAACCTCGATTTCAACCTGCTTGATATCGATGATTTGGAAAAGCTCAGCACCTCCACTTATAACTTCTCCTTCTTCAAATGATTTAGCAGTAATAATTCCTCCAATCTTTGCTTTGATCAAAGTATCTTCAAGAGCATCTTCACGCAGTTCAGCATCATGTTTGGATCGCTCCAATCCAAGGTTGGCATTTTCCAATCCAAGGTTGGCATTTTCCAATCCAAGGTTGGCATTTTCCAATCCAAGTATGGCATTTTTTAGAGCAATTTCTCCACGACTGTACTGCAGCTGCAGAACGTCCATTTGTGAACGTGTAGACGAACCCTGCTCAAATAATGTCTCTTCATCTTTGAGCCTGCGCTTAATGTCTTTCAAATTTGCTTCCTGATCTTTGACATTATTACTGCTTACTTCTATTTGAGTCTCAGCCAATTTGATTTGACTCTCAGCCTGTTTAAGTTGACTCTCAGCCAATTTAATTTGAATCTCAGCCTGTTTAAGTTGCCGTTTCTGCGTGTCATTATTGAGAGTTAATAATAACTGGTCTTTGCTGACATGCTGATTTTCTTTCACATGCAGCACTTCCACCCGACCGCCCCCACTGGCTTGGACCTTCAGTATTTTTGCTGGATTAATTGGTCCTGAAAGAGAAATTGGTATTTTATATACACTTGACATTTCAACAGCCTGCGTTGCCGTTATTCCGTTTAAAGGCAAAAAAAGTAATATGCCAAAAAAGATTTTGCTATATTTTAGTTGATTAAACACGTTATCTCCTGGATTAAGTTTTAAATTAGAATCCGTATGTACAGACGAACACAGTTTTTTATAAGGTTCTTTTTTGTACGCACAAGATTAGATTCATGTATTAATATTTCACTGTTGATTCAATTCATATTTTTCATCAAATTCTCCGGTTAAAGTCAGGAGTTCCATCCGGATATTTTCTTGCCGTATCCGGATTAGAATCTCCTGCTGTTCCGCTTCCACGACATCCTGTTGATATTGGGAAATTTGGTAACTCGTGCTTTTTCCTAACTTGAAGCGCTCTATTTCATTGCGCAACTGATCCTTCGAAAGTTTGCTCACTGCAGCCGCAGTCTGTTTTTCCTGTTTGATTAAACTCAAAGAACGAAGCAGGGATTGAAAACTCACGTTCAGTTGAGATTTGCGATCTTCAATTTGCAAACTTAACTGCTGCTGTTCTAAACGTTTACGTTCAATATTTTCTATGGTAACTTGATCGCCCAGTGGAACTTTCCAGGTTAAAGTTACGTTCATTCCATGGAGATCGCTTTTGCTGAAATCTGCAATTCCGCCAAATTGACTTTTGCTGTAGCCATTTAAAACATAGGACAGACTCAGATCAAGATTAGTTTTCTGTTTGTTCAGTTCCTGCTCTAGCTGATAACGATTTTGTTCCAGAGAAGCTTTTTTCAAACCAATCTGCGAATCATTTGCGTAGATTTTTTCCAGCAAGTCTGCCGGATTTTCTGTCACAGCAGCTTGTGCTGCGGGTCTATCCACCGGATACAATCCTACCGGCAGGTTTTTCAAATTAAGCGCAGCACGAACCTGGTCTTCAATACGCAGGGCATCTAAGCGGGACGAGAGCAAACTCTGACGGTTACGCATCAATTGCGTTTCAGTAATTCTAACTTCGGTTGAACTCAAAAGTCCTGCTTCCAGACGTGCCTGATTGTCACGTAAAAGTTTTTCCGAAAGATCAACCGCTTTCTTTTTAACCTCAATTGTTTCCAAAATTCCGACTAAATCCCAATAAGTAGAAGCCACCTGTTTCAGCAGTGACAATTCTGTCTGCTTTGAATTCAGCTGGCCTGTTGTCACACTGATTTCCGCCAACCTTACAGGTATCTCGTTATAATCAGTTCCAGAATCCTGAAAAAAAGGAATTGACACTGAGCTGGTCAAACTTACACTGCTTAGTGGATCTCCTGTATTTCCGGAACTGACATCACCACCCATTTCTAAAAGAGAGAGACTTGTAGACTTTTTACTTTGTTCTGAATAAGTGAGACCGTAAGTGAGGCCACTGTCCGTTTTTAGGCTGTAAGCAGAAGAAAATGACGTGCTACTTGTGCTGCTCCCGCATAGTTCTGAAGGTGAACAGCTAGAAGAAGCAGAAATAGACGGTGATTTAGCGTATCCAAAACTGGTGCTCACGCTGGGAGTGTTCCTTTCCTGTGCAGCCACCACAGCACGTTGTGCTGCAGCATTTCCCAGTTTTGATGCCTGCAGTAAAATACTGCGCTCAAGGGCCATTTGCAGCACCAGCTTAAGAGAAACTTCCGCCATTTGCCTGCCGTCAACTGTTTTTAAGGTTACAAGTTTAAGCAACTGAGCCGTTTCCTCAGCTGATGAAGATTTTTGCTGAGCTTGTACAGTTCCTCCAACAATGAAGTAAAACAGAGGCAAAAGTGCCAGTAATTTTTTTATATTATTCAATTGCAACCTTAATTGTGATGGAAGAAACAACTGTTATATGTGAATCATCTTTCGTTCAAAAAGAAATTCATTTTATCGCACAAAAAAGCAAAAATCATTTCTGCAGTGTATCGAATTGTATCCACTGCATGGGTATTTAAACTGTAAATCACTTAAGCATGAAGCACAATCAATTTAGCATTATTATTGATTTAATAACAAGTTTCATGTTATTTCTATCACTAAAACATTTTGCAGACAAACAATAAGCACTGTGCTTAAACAAAAAAATATTTACATTATTTCAAGTAACTACGCGGATTCAAAGGGAAAAATGACAGACAAAAAAAATCTCAGCGAACAAGATTGGAAAGAAGTACTGACTGCAGAACAATTTGAGATCTGCAGAAAAAAAGGAACCGAATTGCCTTTCAGCGGAAAGTATCTAGATACAAAAACAAAGGGCACATACACGTGTTTGTGTTGCGGAAATGACTTGTTCCTATCAGAAAGCAAATTTGATTCTGGTTGCGGATGGCCGAGTTTTTCGGAATCTCTTGGTGATGAAAAGATAAAAACTCAGGAAGACCTAAGTCTTTCCAGACAAAGGACTGAGGTGCTCTGCAAACACTGTGACGCACATTTAGGTCATGTTTTTGAGGATGGACCTGCCCCAACCGGTTTGCGTTATTGCATAAACTCCGTTTCGATTGTGCTGGAAGAAAATGAGGAATCTTGATCTGAAACGCTTTTCCTGTCAGTATAGTAGGATGGGTAAAATTCTTTAATAAATGCATTAACTGATATGATAATTTGTTCCGATGTGGATGGCGTAATCCTGAATTATATTCAGGGATTTATTGATTTCACCCAAAGAGAGAAAATCCCCTACAACCATGACCCGGAACTTTACGGAGTCATCCGGACTTTCCCCGATAATGAGGCTATGCGGGATAGATATCATGATGGGAATGATCTGAGTCAATTAAATTTTTTTGATGATTCACTGGAAATTCTCAATATGCTGGCCGGCCAGCACGAACTGCACCTCGTCTCTGCTCTTGAACCTGAACAAACGCAAAAACGAACAGACAACTTAAAAGAACTGAATTATACTTCGCTGCAATGTGTGGGGGATTTTCATAAAGAGCAGATCATTGTCGAGAAAATTAAACCGGATGTAATGCTTGAAGATCGTCCAGAACTTATAGAAGCATTTCATAATGCTGGGATTCGTGTGCTATATCCTGACTGGCATCTTTATACAAAAGGGATGGACCACTTTGCGACCCCTTTTTCAAATTGGCTGGAAATTCCGGAGTTACTGCAAAATCCTTCAAAAACGAACTGAGGTTCCCTGCTGATTGTTCAACCATGATAAACTGCTAAAAAGTCCGAAATATTGCAGCAGTTGAAAACTCATATCATTAAGATTTCCTGCTTGTCAGGAAAACCATCAACCATAAAAACAATTCATGAGTGATACATATTCGATCTATTTTGCAGGTGATTTATTTAATCATAAAGATTTAATCGGTAACCTGCTCTTGTCAGAGGCTATTGAAAAAGAGTCTTCCGGACGTTATCTCTGTGTAGTACCGCAGCATCTGGAGCAAAGTACAAACCGCTCCATTGATATACGCAACAGCGATTTAAGCGAGGTTATCAAGGCAGATTTGATCCTGCTTAATTTTGACGGAACCGAGCTTGATTCAGGAACAGTGGTCGAATTTCTGTTTGCCAAAGCTCTCGATATTCCGGCAGTAATTTTACGCTCGGATTTCCGTGCGGCAGGTGATCAGGAAAGGGGCGATCCGTGGAACCTGATGTGTTCCGGTTATCCACGCACCCGTACAGTTTCACTGAACGCTATGTCATGGTACCAGGACGCGTGGAACAAAGGCGGCGGGACTTCCGCAATTCTGGAACGCTTTTACGGAAAGTTAGCAAAAATGATCAACGCTGAGTTAGCTCTGGTTCTCAAAGAACCATCGCTGTTTGACAATGAACAAATGCTGTCCAATGTGTATGAGTGGGCATTACGTTTCCCCGGTAATGGTTTTACCGATTTATTCAGTAAAGAAGAACTCACGAATTTACTGATCTCAAAACAAAATAAAGGCTCTGTTTTAATTTAAACTTTAATTATTTATGGAATTTGAACCAGTAATCGGTTTAGAGATTCATCT